>JACCDO011556918.1_pt1 | contig 41404 bp, 33 predicted proteins | sample 7446101 | NCBI WGS metagenome assembly JACCDO01 (sample SAMN15323440, study PRJNA562643) | freshwater metagenome | isolation source: river surface water | place: USA:Blue River Watershed | collected 2017-08-16 | reverse complement strand
TTTGTAAAATGTGTAAAATGTGTTTTTGTAAAATGTGTAAAATGTGTTTTTGTAAAATGTGTAAAATGTGTATGTGTGTTAATATAAATATGTTGTCAGATCAACGAGACTCGCAAATATCTCATTGTAAACTAACAATTCCTTGTATGCAATTGCGGCAGCAAGGATGGGACCTCGTTCTTCCAGTTCTCTTTCTCGCTTTGCCACTTCTCTATTGAAATAGAAGACTTCGCCGTCACACAGGGCGCAATTCTCTCGCTCGCCGCCGCATCTAGGACACCTGACGTCCAGTGGTTTCATCTCATAATGAACCTCGCAGCGTACACCACAGAATTGGTGTCCGGGTCCATATGTCAGTGGCACAACATAATTCGTGCACGTGTGACAGTATTGCTGTTTTTCGAACGCTTCCTCCAAAGTCACACCATAATCATGTGCAAATTCAGTTAGTTGCGACTTGTTTTCTGCCGACAGTTGCTCTATTTGCAACGCAACAGAATTGACTTTGTCATCCGCAGCAAAATGCTGAATACATGTGCTATATTCGCGTTTGTAGTGACATTTAAAGCAGACGGCATAATTGCAGTAACTCCACGTCTCGCAACTGGTGCATACGAGGTCGGCATCGGCGCGCTGACATTCAGCACATTCGGCACAACTATCTTCCGACATGCGCACAAGACAATGTTTGGGTGAAGTTACAGCGCGACCTTCAGACGAGGGAAGACGACCCGTGTTTTGGAATACAAGTGCGTCTTGCAAGGTAGTGTTTTCTCGTGCGGCAATGCCTTCCAATTCTCTAAAAGACCAGACTCCGAACCCGCTTCTTTTGTGGATGGTGTCGTTCAAATTAGATAAATAGCAGAACTTTCTAATTCTGTCTAGGAATGGCGGCGTCTCCTCTCGGTCGTTCTTGCACATCAAACAGTCATCGAAATAGCACATGTATCCATATGTTTCAATGGCGTTCTCGCAGGTCTCGGAGCAATACATTTCGCCTTTCATGTCGGCATTTTCCATGTCTTGTCCGCAGCAATGGCAGTAATAAACGTACTCGGATTTGATTGCGTCTATCACGCTAACATTTGCCCTGGCAGCAAATGCTTTTAAGAGTTCCCAATTTTGAATGCGCATGGGTTCGCAGTGGGAAAGGGCGTAAGTGTTGTTCTCGATGAAACGGCACTTGCAGATTTGCCCATATTCACCGTAGCATTCGGTGTAGAATGTTTTAATCTCTTTAAGACTAATTTCGTTTGTCATGGTTTTGGTTATATGTGTTGTTGCCAACATTTTAATAATATTTAAATTGTGCTTTTGTCTTCTTTGAAAAAAAATGAATCAATTTTCGAGGGGAACTCGTCGTTCCCCTCTGACCCCATACTATAGGTTTCCTTTTAGGTTCTCATATTCACTGTTTTAGTATGGGATCCAAAGGGCATAAGTGCCACCAAAGGTGGCACCGTTGTTTTGCCAGAGGCAAAACATAGACGAGTTCCCTTTTGACGAGTTCCCTTTGTTCCCCTTAGAAAAAAGACCCCCATCCACCGGTCTTTTTCCCCTACATCTTCTTAGGACCTTACATCGCAACAACATCGCGCATCCGCTCCTCCATCAATTCAATGTTGCGCGCCAATTGGTGCACATTGATAGAGGTGTCCACATAGGGCGCAATTGTATGGTTCTGCTTGGCGCGCAATTCGACCAAGAAGTTGCGGTTGGCGTCCAAGGATGCCTTTTCCTCGGTCGCCTCTGCTTCAGGACCGACTTTGGCGTAGTTGGCAATCTTGCCTTCGAGAACGTCCATCTTAGACGCAATCTCATCAAGCGTCAAGGTCGTGTAGGAAACTGCCGAAGTATTTGGCAACAGCATCCAATATTCACTGTTTCTAACCTTGGCGTTCGGTTGCCTGAAATATCGGTTCATGTAGGGAGTGCCGATATTCGGATTGATGCGGATCTTCTCACTAAAGTCGGTGTCGCTGTCCGTGGAAAAGTACACAAACACGGATTTGAATCGGTCGGACACGCCTTCCTTAGTCTTGACACTCACTGTGTCGATGCGGGTCACAACGCCGAAGAGGTGTTCAAACACGTGCCATATGGCGGAATTCGTGTAACGGACGTGGACCGAGGGGATGTAGACGGCAACTTCGCGACCTGCCTTATTGCCCATGCTCACAGAACCGTTCTTGGCAATTCCGTAACCGTGCATTCTGATCATTCCGTTAAATTCGTTGTAGATGTTGAAAACAGGTTTGGCGTTCATTTTTCGAGACTTGTTAATTTTGAGACTTGTTAATAATATTTTATTTTGTGCTTTTTGTTGGCATCAAAAAAAAAAGATCAATTTTCAAAAGGAAACCTAGGTTCCAAGGCGCCGAAGGCGCCTAGAAGTGTAGAACCTGCGGTGCTATCCCTTTGGAACCTTCCTCTATTTTTAAAGGGAACACGTTGAAAAAATCCGGTAGGATAGATTTTTTCGGGGTTTTGATACGAACTTATGCAATCGTGTTTGATACACGGATCACTTGCTCTCGCTGCGCCGTGGTCTGGGGCGTCGGCACTTGTCCAATAGCAAATTGGGCGCTTAAATCGGGGTCCGCAATTTTGCCAGTGAACTTCTTAGGTCCATAATTATGAAATGCGCGTTGGTCGTGTGAATATTGTATGTAATCGAAAATTTCATGTGTGGTCAAATGTGAATAAAGCATCTTCATTAAAATGGCAACTACTGTTCCGGTCCTTCCATGTCCGCCTGCGCAGTGAACAAACAAATGATTGCCGGCAAGAATCATGTCGCGCAACCGTTCACACAAGGATTTGAGTGCGTCGTCGGCAGCGCTGGCGCTCATATCCACTATGGGGAACTGGATGAACGTGCCCGATTCAAAATCGTCAGCATAAGCAGGGAAGTCTTCGGCAAGGTTGCCATACTCCTGCAAGGTGTTCAAACAGACGAAGTGTGTAACGCCGGATGCTTTGATTAATCTTACCATGTGTGTTGAGGTTGGGTATCCGCCGACAGTCAAGCGTCCTGGGATCAAGATGTTGGAATCGTGAGTGGGACCTCTGAACTCGGCATTCAAGTTCTTGCCGAACTTTCCGCCGATGACCCTTCCATCGCTGGTGATTTGGATGTGCGAGGTCTTTATCCAGTCCTTGGATGGAGCAAGATTGATGGTGGGCAATACAACGATTTCACTCTTAGACTCTTCCGACTCATTGAGGAAGGAGAGGAGGGACTTGGAATTGAATACAGTGTTAGTTAACATTCTAAATTAGATTGCGATTTAATATTTTATTTTTTTGTGCTTTTTGAGAGTTGGGGGAAAAAAGGAATCAATTTTCAAAGGGAACTCGTCGTTCCCTTTGGAACCCATACTATATTAATTTATGTGAGGTTCCCATATTTACTGTTTTAGTATTGGTTCCTAAGGGCATAAGTGCTACCTTTGGTGGCACCGTTGTTTTGCCTCTGGCAAAACATAGACGAATTCCCTTAGTTCCCTTGTAAATACGGAATGTGTCCAATGGTCGTCTTCTTTTTGACTACTTTCTTAACCGTCTTGTAATAAACTGTAGGTTCTGTTTTTGAAGATTCTTTAGAATCCACCTTAGATTCTTTAGAATCCACCTTAGATTCTTTAGAATCCACCTTAGATTCTGTTTTTGGCGTCTCAGAATCTACCGTATGCATTTCCTGGTGGCACGCCTCGCACAGCGCCATTAAATTCCCCGCATGATTCTTGTTTATTATCCCTTCCTTATCCACAGTCATTTGCATCGCCAAATGATGCGTCTCCGTGCTAATTCTCGTCTCGCACATCTCACACATTCCCCTCACCTTCTTCGCATTATATTTGGTGGTCTTGTGGTTAAGGGGCGGGGCGACGTCGCTAAAATACTTCGACCGTATTTTGAACGCCTTCTCCAAAAACTCCGTGGGCAAATGCAACGATTTACACACCTCCAATCCATACATCTTGTCCCCCGCGCCATCCCTCAACGTCCTATCATAAACCAAACAATCATTTTCTCTATCATAAAACACTGCCATATGTTTCATCTCCAGTCTTTTCAACGCAGTAATCTCGTCATAATCCACGATTTCGTGAAAATGCGTGGCAAATATAAAACTCGACTGCACCTCGTGCAAGTCCATCAATCCCGCCACGAAAATACTCAGCGCACTCTGTGTTTCCGTTCCCGAGCACAGTTCGTCACCCAATATCAAACTGTATTCATCCGCGTTTTTCAGTATCATCCGCAGTTCGCTCATCTCTACACCGAATGTAGAGAGTCCCTTGTATAAATTGTCTACGCCAAGGATGCGCGTGAAAAATGCGCGATATGGTTTATACACGAATTCTGTGCACGGCACGAAGAACCCAGTCTGTGCCATAATTGCCGCAATGCCAATTGAGCGAATGAGACTCGTTTTTCCTACAGCGTTGGTTCCATACAACAATATGCCCCCGCCGTCCAAGGTGACGTCGTTCGCCACATACAATTCGTGTTGTTGGATGTGCTCTATGAGGACGTGGCGCAGACCCGTTGCCTTCATATAGGAATTCCTATCAGAGGGTCCTAAGGGTCCGGAGGACCCTACTATGATCGGACGACAATACTTGTATTTTTTTGCTACATACACCCGGCATTGCAAAACATCGATAATTCGCACATAATCCACAACCGCCTCTATCGAGGCGAAACATTTACTATCCAAAATATCAGAAACAAAAGACGCATACAATTCACTGTTTCTCCTGGCAATCGACAATTCCAATTGAAACGACCTCGTAAAAAGGCGCGTCAACTGGTCAAACACGATTTCGTCACTGTTGGTGTTGGCGCCCTTGAATTTCACATCGGCAACAAAATTGATAGGAATTCCTCTGAATTTGCCGGTTGCCTCTATCGTTTTGTACCAAGGTGCCAACAAATAATCCTTCTTTTCCAACAGATGTTTTAGTGTTTTGGCGCGCGTCTTGGTCATTTGCATCGTGGACCCCGACTTTTCCGTTGAGCATATTTTCACATAATCTGTGTCATCGTTGGATGCAGAATTGCTGGATGACCTCATAATCATATTGAAAAAACCCTGGATGGCGTCGATGTGTGCCGTAACTTCGGCATACTCGGCAACCATGCGGTCCATATCGGCATCAACCCCCTTTTTGAAAATATTGAGGGCGCCGTTTTCGTCGATTTTGGACATTTCGATGTGCGCCTCTATCGCCTTTAAAATAAAATCACACACACAATCAATATTTGGTTTTGCGCCAACATCGTTCAGATATTTTATGAGAGGTCCGAGTTCCTTCAAACAAATATCCATCTGTTGCACTTGGAAAAGCGAGTCATACAGGGGTTTGATGATTCCGGTGGGCACGCGTTTAAGGACAATTTGTCGAAGCACTTTTTCCAGGTCCAATACATTGGTCAATTGTTTCCTGCAAAACATCATCATGTCGTAGGGACCTTCGGACAACATCATCGCCTCAACAATGTCGTATTCGCGGTTCAACCATTCCTCGTCAAATGTGGGCGTCGTCATCATCTCTTTAACGCGCCGTCGCCCAATCGTCGTGCACGCACGATTCAAAAAACTCAATACAGAGGATAGGTGACCGCTGCGCACCGAGTCGGTAGAATGGTCGTCGATGATATTCAACTGTTTTAGCGCGTGGTTGGCGAGGACCGCATTGGACCCCGCATTGGCAAACGTCGGGGCGCAAATCTTCTGTATTAACGCCGGATTATGCTCCTTCACGAAATTCAACAAAAAACAGTAGGATTTGGTTGCGGTGGGATATAGGTTAAATTCGCCGATAGTTGAATATGATTCTGTGCCGAAGACGCTTTCCAAAGTGTAGGTTAGATACTGTGTTTTCTCGCAGTTCTGCGCTGCAGACAGAGAATGGATATGGTGTTCATGAACACAGTCGCACGTCACGCCACAATAGGTCCTAATTCGTTTCATGAGTTTTGATTCTGTGATGATTGCATCCACCGCGGAGGAACAAACAGACGCCAGATCATACAGGAATATTACTTCGCACGGATTGTGGACGGAGACGAGGCGCTCAATTTCGTCGAATGTGGTCGCGTTGTTTTCGAAAGGCATAATGTGCTCGGCAAGGTGCGATTTGCCGGTGAACATATTTAGAATGGATATCCCACACACAATGTTTGACTTGGTCTTGTGCATTGGCACATAGGTGTTTAACCAAATACACATGATGTTGTTGGAGGTCGAAGACACACTGGTTCCGGCAGAACCTTGTTCTAATGTGATTGGCACATAAGTGCCTGGACTGTAAATGGAAAGGACCGAGTGCTTCTTTTTGGCACCTTTTGTTGTTCCTGTGTCTTCATCCTGGACAATAACAACCGATGTGAAATTTGCCGCACTAAGAAGTTGCAGATATTTTTCGAGTGTGTATTCGGGGAATCCCGCCATAAAGATAGAGACATTCTTTTTTTCACTGGTGTTTAGTTGGCAAACAGAGACGATTTCTGAGAAACAGGGGTCGGTGCGCTGACCGTAGATTTCATAAAAAGAACCGACCATCATAAGGATGGCAACCCGATTGCCGTAGATTTCTTTGTAGTGTTTAGCGTAGTCCGAATATTTGTCAAATATACTTTTGTTTTCTTGAGAAGGATTAATGCTAGAATTAACACTAGAGTCACTGATTTGCGAAATCAGTTTTCCACTAGAGTCACTGATTTGCGAAATCAGTTTTCCACTAGAGTCACTGATTTGCGAAATCAGTTTCGCCATGGGATTTTTTTTCATTATCGATAGAGAATTTAACACGCATAATTCTATATTTGTTTGATTTGTATTATGTGCATAGAGACATATTATTGTCAAAATGTGTTCGTGAGAGAAATAAATCCCTATCTATATAGAGAGAGATGACCAAAAGGAAAACATTTAGAAAACGTCATAGAAAAATGAATCAAAAAGGTGGTGCTCCACCATCACAACATTGGTTGAAAGTAACTCGCAGAAATCAAAATGGAAATAATATAAACGTGGAAATAATAGATTCGACCAAAAAAGGTGAATTGTGCCCATCGTCTTCTTCATCATCGGGTGGAGGGGCATCAACTTTTTATGCGTCTTTTGATGATTTTGTGAATGATGATGCTGTGGATGAAAACAAAGTATTATTATTGGAATTGGCAGCAGACAATACCAAAAATTTTGCCAATCCATTCGAACTGTCATCTTTAACCACAATAACTTCGGACCATGTCAATTGGGATGTTCCGGTAAATTGTTAAACCTTTGTGCTTATGGAATAAATGATATATACTATGGTTGCATAGTATATAGCATAGAAAAATGCCACCGAAAAAGATTAAAACACAACGGGCAAACGAGAAGAACCCTGTCAATAAGACACGAAAGGCACCGGTGATAGTTGCTGTAAATAAATGGTACGATGTTCCTGTTGACGAAAAAATATTCGGTGATACGCCTGTTTTAAACGAAGACAACATGAATGCCACATACGCCAATCGCCGAGAACATTTGACTAATTGGATGATTCGTTTATTACAACAAAATCCGAATAAACAGGATTTCCGAATTTGTAATCAAAAATCTGGAAATGTGAAAGGCGATTTGAAAATAAAAGACGACATTTATTTATCAACTATACCAAAAGATGCTGCTTCCATCAAAACCCTAGTGGATTATTACGCATTTGATTACGCCGGCGTTACAAACCAAGTAAATCCCCAATTCTTAAATTCTCCCAAATTTGTATTTAATAATGGCAATTATGTTGATTTGTCTAAATATAAGTTGCATCAAATGAACGCCAGCGGAAATGAAAATTCTTGCGGGTTTTTTGCCCTTTTACAAGCAATCAGTCCTTTTTATAGAGCATTAAATTATCCTGCAAAAATATTTATAACACATGAGTTTCGAAATAGTTATGTGCCAACAATAATTGTCAATGAAAAAGGAGCACCAATGTCAACAAAAGAATACAAAACACCAAGCATGGGTGGCGACGCAACTACAAATGAATTGGATGTAGTAAGAGCAAAATACAATGAATATGATTCCGAAACATCAGCAAGACATAAATTCATGGAATATTTAAATGGAAGTCAAAATCAAAGTGTCACCGGCATAAGCATGCATATTAGAAATTCTTGGTTTTTTGGTTTTAATGTGGTTTCGATTTCAGCAAGAACGCAAAACAGTGTTACTGGAAAATACAAGTTTTTTAAAGATGAAATTGAGGGTCCTGAACACGTTGACGAAACCATTTTTATTTGCAATATAAGCAGTGTTCATTATATGACAATTGGCATTGAACACGCTGGCAAAATCGAATTTGTGTTTAATGAGACAAACCCAGACATAAAAGAAATGATTGATGACATATCAATAAAGGGAACGGCAACCGATGTTGTGACAAAAATTGAAACAGAGTTGTCGTTTGAAAATATTGATATAATCGATGTTGCCAGAAAAATATTAAATGACCAAAATACAGGTGTTACTATTGACGTGATTTTAAATATTCCAAAATCCAATACAGATGTGTTTGCAAAAGAATTGGATTTTTCTATATTGGGATTAAAAATGTTCACCGACAATGAATCCACTTTGGGAACAGACTGGAATAAAATATTATGCCTTGCTTTTGACCACACCACCAACAAATATTATTATGTTTTGTCTTATAAATTGTCTGCAGCAGATCCGAATGTTGAAATATATCATGTTGCCGGCATTGCGAAAGTTGATAAGAAATTAACCATTTCTAACAATTATGTGGAATGCGGAACTATTCAATACAATAATTTAACCGGTGTCATGGATGTGAAGTTGGATGTGTGTGATTTACCAGCAGCGCCACCGAAACCACCCATTATTGTTGCTGTGCCACCGAACCCTACCATTGTTGGGGTGCCACCTCCTGCGCCTCCACCCAATACCATCATTGTTGGGATAACTCCTGACCCTACCATTGTTGGGTTGCCTGCGAACCCTAGTGTTGATGTGCCTGCAAACCCTACCATTGTTGGAGTGTCTCCCGACCCCAATGTTGCTGTGCCTGCGAACCCTACCATTGTTGGGTTGCCTGCGAACCCTACCATTGTTGGAGTGTCTCCCGACCCCAATGTTGCTGTGCCTGCAAATCCTACCATTGTTGCTGTGCCACCACCTCTTGGACCGCCACCAAAAAATGTAATTCCAATTGTGAACCTCGACGAAAACACATGCATAATTCTTGTCAAATTTAAACTCGACAACGGCACATTGGATGTAGATTCTGTAAATATAGATGTTGACACATGTGACACGGCATTGCCATTCCCCGATGATTTTTCAACAATAGTCCCAGGTCAGGATTATTTGTTCACAATTAATTATGACCCGGCAAACCTATATGTATCCACGGTCACTGACAGCAAAACTCAATTACAGTGTGATGCTGAGCACAATTTGAAAACAAAATTGGATGCACTATTTGCAGCATAAATAAATCGGGAAATAAACAACATATAAAGGACCAAATATTATAATTATTCCACAAATGAAAATTATAATTGACGAACGCGAGGCAAGTCTCTATCACCTGTGTCAAACTTTTGCCGAAACACATCAAATGAAATCGGTGCCGATAGAGAAACGCGTTCTCCAACTCGGGGATATTATTTTTGTGTCCGATGATGAATCTGTAACACACCTGGTAATAGAGCGCAAATCATTCTCCGATTTATTGGCAAGCGTGAAGGATGGGCGATATGCGGAGCAGTCGCACCGCCTAATCCACTGTTTCCCCAATCCACACAACATTGTGTATTTGCTGGAGGGAATGTTTTCCACGGTGCATCAGGAGAAAGATAAGAAAAAGATTATTTCCTGTATGGCGTCGCTGAATTATTTTAAGGGGTTTTCGTTGATGCGCACCGTGTCAGCAAGTGAGACTGCCCAACACATCGTGTATTTCGCGGACAAGATAGCGAAGGAATTGCCCCTTAAAAAACCACAAGCAATAGAGGTTTCTCAAGAACCTTTGGCAGAATCAGAAACGGCACCTTCGGCACAACCTGCAGTTGTGCCATATTGCTCTGTAGTAAAGGCGTCAAAGAAGGCGAACATCACAAAGGAGAATATAGGTGAAATCATCCTGTGTCAAATCCCGGGAATAAGTTCCACGATTGCGGTTGAATTGATGAAACCGTTCGGCACATTTGCGGAATTTATGAATAAAATAAAAGAGGATTCGGCATATTTAGATTCGGTGGCGATAGAGACCAATGGAAAAAAACGCAAAATAGGCAAAAATGTCATAGATGGAATTCGCGGATTTTTGTTGTGAAGCGTGTGAAACGTAAATTGTTAATTATATAAATACAATGTATAATGAGTGTCTTAAACAGAGTACCACAAAATATAGGAGAATTGCGAATATTCATTCAAGACAGAAATTCCAATAGATATTATTATTATGCGAGAGAAGAATACAGAATAATGGATGTAGACGGTGGTGAACGCGTAGTGCCTAGTCAATTTGTAGAATGGGGAAATTTCAAATATGTTTTTGTCGACACTCGTGGTCAACCAATGTATAGGTTTGTTAACAATAAAGAAAAGGAGTTGGATTGGATTGGTTATGATGGAAATTTGCGAGACGAAAATTTAGAAGTATTTAGAAGCAGAATAGTGTACACTGATTCTCCACCGGCAGTGGGGAGTATTCCATTAACTTATGATGATTACGCGCAAATGAATAACCTTCAAGGAGGACGAAAGAAAACACGAAACAGCAAAAATAGAAAACCAAAGATAACACAGAAATACAAAAAAAGACGAGGAAGACGATAAATATAATTTGTAAACAAATTTCAAATTATCTATGTGTGTTGATGTGGTCCCTTTGGGACCACAAAATACTAATCGGTGCCGAGGGCGATTGCGCCCTCGTGAAAATTGATTTCCAAAACAAATTTAAACACAGAACGCAAATTAATATAATAATTAAAAAATGAAAGCAACAACTAAAACCGTTAAGAAAATCAATATTGTCAAGAAACCGGTTGCTAACGCAACAACCGCGGCACTTCCCTCCTACCGTTTGTTCCATTTCGACGTGTTAAATTTGACACGCATGGAATTAGATGGTTCCGGGGCGGACGATGCGTCAACTGGTTCAGACGACTCAACAAAGGTTAAGAAGGCAAAGGGCGATGACAAGTTATTCATAATCCAGATGTATGGAATCAACGAGAAGGGCGAGACAGCAAGTATTTTGGTAGATGATTTTGAACCATTCTTCTATGTGAAGGTGTCGGACGACTGGACGGCAACCGAGATGAACGCATTCGTGCGTGAAATGAAACAGTTGATCGGCAACTATTACAAGGATTCTTTATTGAGATGGGACCTAGTGGACAGTCAGAAGTTGTACGGATTCACTGCCGGCAAACAGTCCAAGTTTATTAGACTCACGTTTAAAAACACGGTGTCATTTAACAAGGCGAAGAATCTGTGGTTTACAAAGAACGCGCAGGGACACCGGTCATTGTGCTACTACAAGACCAAGCAGGGCAAGCGCGTTTACGCAAAAGAGTGTTTACCCGCGTTGGTGGGCACCGAATTGTACGAGGCAAATCTGTCGCCTCTGCTCCGTTATTTCCACATCAATTCGGTGTGGCCTAACGGATGGGTGTCTGTCACAGGACCCCGAACCAACACCGGAACCACCACGTGTAAACACGAATACATCGTGTCGCAAAAACAGATTGTGGCGATGCCCGAGAAGGAGACCGTGGTACCCTACAAAATAATGAGTTTTGATATTGAGGCGGGCAGTAGTCACGGCGACTTTCCCTTGCCGAAAAAGACCTACAAGCGTCTAGCAATGAATATGATGGATGCGTTTGCGTCCGATGAAGAAGAGACGAGTCCGGCAACATTTAAGGCAATGGTGTTGACCGCGTTCGGATTCCAGAAGGAGGCGTACCCGGGCATCGACCTTGTTTATCCAAAGGAAGTGCAAAACAAGAATATGATTTCCAATCTTGTTGATTACATGTTGAAGACGTCGATTGGCGAGTTGACTAGCAAACAGTCGGATGATGCGCGCCGTCTGCTTACATTGGATGCCATGTTTGATAAGATGAAATCGGCAAACAAGTTTGCAAGTGGAGGCGACGATGCGGTCGAAGTCGACGCAGACGAAGACGACGAAGAAGATGCTGAAGAGGCGGAAGAAGAGGATGCGGAAGATTCCGAAGAAGAGGTTGTTGTTCAAAAAGAACCAGTTAAGAAGGTAAGACCAACAATCAAAATCACCATTATGGATGTCATACAGAGTGATAAGCACGACCGCGACGACAAGATTAAGCAATTGGACGAATTGCTTACAACTGTATTACCGGCATTGGAGGGCGACCCTGTCACAATGATTGGGTCCACATTTGTGCGATATGGCGAGGCAGAACCCTATCTCAATCACTGTGTTACACTCGGTGGATGCACGCCCATTCCTGGTGCTGTGGTTGAGGCAATTCCCATCGTGAACGGCAACAAAGTGGATGCTGAGCGCGAAGTCTTAATGCGCTGGCGCGACTTGGTTCTGCGCGAGGACCCGGACATCATCATTGGATACAATATCTTTGGATTTGATTATGAATTCCTGTTTCGACGTGCGGAAGAGACGCATTGTGTAAATGAATTCCTACAGTTGTCGCGAAAACGTGGCGAGTTCTGTGGTAAAAGGGATAAGTTTGATTCGTCGGCAATCGAGATTGAACATACCAAGATTGCCATTGCGAGTGGCGAATACGATTTGCGCTACATCAACATGGGCGGGAGACTACAGGTGGATATGTACAACTATTTCAGGCGCAATTTCAATTTGTCGTCATACAAGTTGGACGATGTGGCGTCGCAGAATATTAGTGATGATGTTTCCAAGGTGGTTAATGCTGAAGGTGCGTCAACCGAGTTACACACCAAAAATATAACCGGATTGCACGCGGGCGATTTCATACACATCGAATTGAGTTCATTCACCTCGGATTATTACATGGGTGGCAAGAAGTTCATTGTGACGGATATCAAAGAATCGCCCACCGGCGGTAAGATTCTTGTAATTGCCGGGCACCACGAGCAGAACATCGACAAATCAAAGAAGATTCGCTGGACCATGGCAAAAGATGACGTGTCCCCACAGGACATATTCCGCATGAGTAATGGGACCGATGCCGAGCGCGCCGTCGTCGCCAAATACTGTATACAGGATTGTAATTTGGTCCATCATTTGATGCGCAAAATCGACGTCATCACCGAGTATATGGAGATGTCTAACTTGTGCTCGGTGCCTATCAACTTCCTTGTATTCAGGGGGCAGGGCATCAAACTTACTAGTTTCGTGGCGAAGAAATGTATGGAAAAAGGGTATTTGATGCCCGACTTGGAGAAGTCCGGTTCGGACGGTGGATATGAGGGCGCCATCGTGCTGCCGCCCAAAACCAAAATCTACATTGACGAACCGGTCGCGTGCGTCGATTATTCATCTTTGTATCCTTCGTCGATGATTAGTCAGAATTATTGCCACAGCAGCAAGGTATGGGCAAAAGAGTATGACTTGAATGGCAAACTGGTTAAAGAAGAAGGTGAGAAAGACAAGGCAGGCAACTACGTGTATTACAATTTGCCGAATTATCAGTATGTGGAAATCGAGTTCGACACGTTCGAATGGCGACGTAACCCGGCGCGCCCCGCGGCAAAGGCGCAAAAGACCAAAGTCGGCAAACGCGTAGTGTGCTGGGCGCAACTGCCCAACAACGAGAAATCGGTTATGCCATCCATCCTCATGGAACTGCTTAAGGCGCGCGAGGACACCAAGAAGAAGGCGAAGAAGGCAGCAGCAACCGACCCCTTCATGGCGAACATCCTAGACAAGCGCCAACTTGCCTACAAAGTGACCGCGAATTCCCTGTATGGACAGTGTGGTGCGCGCACATCGACCTTTTATGAGAAAGATGTTGCTGCATCCACTACAGCAAGCGGGCGCATGTCAATCATTTATGCACGTCAAATTATTGAGGAAATCTACGCCAACCGCGAGTGCAAGACGGAAAAACACGGCATGGTAATGACAAACGCGGAATACGTTTATGGCGATTCGGTGGCGTCATACACACCTGTTTATGTGCGGTTCTGCGGGTTCCTACACATCATGAGAATCGAGGATTTGGCAGCAAAGTATGGCGCCGTCGAAGGGTGGCGCAAGTGCGAGGACCCGGGTCGTCAAACAAAGGAGGTATGCGAGATGCAGGAGGGCGTGGAGACGTGGACGGAGAAAGGATGGACACCGCTGCGTCGCGTAATAAGACACGCCCTGGCGCCTCACAAGAATATGGTGCGCATCCAGACGCCTTCCGGATGGGTAGATGTGACAGATGATCATTCCCTGTTGCTTAAAACAGGTGCCGAAGTGTCACCGAAGGATGTCAATTTGTGGACGGAACTGATGCACCATGATATGGATTTCACAACATTTGAATACAATCGCACTCCCGAATACAGGTCGGCGCTGGAATACTTTGACACGTTCACCGGAAGCGTAGATACAATGATTGTCAGAAATTGCGTAGACGCAGCATACGTGTGTTTGTTTCTGAAACAGCGCGGATATCACACAAAACTAAAGGTTCAGGGAACACAGCGAATGTCATATTCCATCACATACAGCAAAATGCCGTTCGATGATTCGGAACCACATGATGTGGTTCGGGAGATGGAGACCTTACATGGATACCGCGGGTTCGTCTACGATTTGACGACGGAGAACCACCATTTCGCAGCAGGCGTCGGCAGCATGATAGTTCACAATACGGATTCTGTGTTCTTCATATTCAATCTCACTAACAAGGAGACCGGCGAGAAAATCGTGGGCAAGGATGCACTCGAAATCACCATTGAATTGGCGCAGGAGGCAGCGCACTATTCCACAATGTTCTTGAAACCGCCGATGAATTTGGCGTATGAAAAGACACTGATGCCGTTTGCCCTTCTCTCAAAAAAGCGATACGTCGGCATCCTGTATGAAGAGGACCCCAATAAGGGCAAATTGAAATACATGGGTCTATCACTGAAACGCCGCGATTCGTGCGATTATTTGAAGGACACTTACGGGCAAATCATCAACCTTGTAATGAAGAACGGAAATGTGATGGACGCAATCAAGTATTTGGACGCCAGTTTGACGGCACTGATTGCGGGTGTGGTGCCGACGGACAAATTGGAAATAACCAAGGCGCTGCGCGGATACTACAAGAACCCGCAGCAAATAGCGCACTGGGTTTTGGCAAACAGGATTGGACAACGAGACCCGGGCAATAAACCGAAACCGGGCGACCGAATGCGATTCATACATGTGACGAACCCGAATAAAAAGGCGTTGCAAGGCGATAAAATCGAGACACCGGAATACATCACACAGGCGCGACTGAAAATCGATTATGATTTCTACATCACAAACCAACTGTTGAAACCGATATGCCAGTTTATGGGTTTGGCGCTGGAGCAGATATGGAAGAATCAAGGTAAACTTTCGGCAGTGCGAAAACACACAGACGAACTGAAACAGATGGAACGCGAATGCGGCGATTTCGAATTGTTCATAAAGAAGAAGGAGAAGTATTGCTCGGAGAAGGTTAAATCACTTCTGTTTGACAAGTATTTGTTGCAAATCAAGAATGACAAGACGGGCAACCAACCGATAACCAATTTCTTCGGAATGAAGAAATAGATTGTTTGTGTTTCAAAGATATAAAAAATAAAATGGCGTTTTTTATTGATGGGCAGACCCTCTACAAACGGGGCAGCGCCCGTCGCGCGCCAACCAGGTCCTGAGCGCGCCTTCTTTAAAAATGTGTCCGCAGTGATTAATGCGCAATACAGAATCCCCTGCTTGAAAAGTTTCCATGGTAATTGGACACGTGTCTGAAACAGGATTATTGGATGAATCAATCGTTGGTTCATACAGTGAATGTGTGGTTTCGGCATCGATTTCATCGTTGGTCATGCCTCCAGAAGAGGCAGGCGATTCAAAAATGGATGTCAAAATAGATGACCCAGAAGCATCAAGAAATGATGACAAAATAGAGGTTGCATCAACCGTGAATAATGAATTGCGCCGATTGGTAGTGACCCTGGTCTCGGTCGTTTCCAACAAGTATATCATGCGCCGCATATTGTTGTTGTATTCGTGAATCATCTCCAAAATTTGCGAACTGCTGGCGCCTCGATTTGACTGCCCCGAAAACAGATTAAAAATTCCGTTTGAATTACTCATTTGCTATTACAATATAGAAATAATTCGTGATTCTTTCTATATATTAATCTCACAAATTACAATGAAAATCAGCAAACAACAATATGCTGAAAATGGATACACAGGACTTAGGAATCTAGGGAATACGTGTTTTTTGAATTCGTGTGTCCAGGCGTTGGTCCATACTTATGAAATCCACGAACTGTTAAACAAACAAATCGTGAATGACCGATTGAACGCCGGACTAAAACCGTTCGACGCTCGCATATTCAAGGAATTCAAGGAGTTGGCAGAGATGATGTGGTCAGGCAATGGTGCGGTCCAACCCATCAAATTTGTCTCTGCAGTGCAGCAGGTTGCGCATAAAAAGGGCGTCGATATTTTCACTGGATGGGCGCAAAACGATGTCACCGAATTTCTGCGTTTTATAGTAAATTGTTTCCACACCTCTATCGCGCGAGGTGTAAAGGTGAACGTCACAGGGAATCCTGCGACTGACATCGACCGCATGGCAGTCAAATGTTATGAGATGTTGAACGCCACTTTTTCAAAAGATTATTCTGAGGTTCAGGAACTCTTTTATGGAATCTCGGTTTCCGATATTAGCAATGTGAAAACAGGGAAATCTTTATCGCTCAAACCAGAGCAGTATTTTATTCTTGATTTGCCCATACCTGAAACATCTGAAAGATGCACCTCAACATCTTCCATAACAACCCTGTATGACTGTATGACCGAATTTACAAAAAAAGAGTTTATGACGGGTGACAACCAATGGTATAATGAATTGACGGGTCAAAAAGAGGACGTAAACAAACAAATCCGGTTCTGGAATTTCCCCAAAGTGTTAGTAATCACTTTGAAACGATTTGACGCCCGGGGTAGAAAGACGGATAAATTCGTGGACTTCCCGTTGACCGATTTTGACCTCTCCAAATATGTAGAGGATTATTTGCCGAAACGATATGTGTATGACCTCTATGGAATATGCAATCACACAGGAACGACAGATGGTGGACACTACACGGCATTTGTAAAAAATAAAATGAACAAATGGACTTTTTGCAATGATGATTCTGTCTCTATTGTGTCTAATTTAACACAGATGATTACGCCGATGGCGTATTGTTTGTTTTACAGAATGAAATAAAAATGATATTATTTACTATAGTGAAATAATGTCATCAACAACAACCACACCATCAGCAACGACAACTGCTGCTACTACAACTCCTTCGGCATCTACTACACCATCAGCAACGACAACTGCTGCCACGACTACTGCTGCTACAACCACTCCTTCAGCATCTACTACTCCTTCAGCATCGTCTTCTTCCGACAATTATTATGACAACAAAACAATGATGATGACAATAGCATTTTTAGGGATATATTTTTCAGTCTATGCTATTTCAGGAATGTTTTTCAAGAGAGACGACCCCAATTTTCATTCGGCACTAGGTGGAACAGTTGATGTCGTAGTATTTGCCTTGATTGCTATTTTTTCACTGCTTTATTATTTTACATTGTCAGATGCTGACCAATCCACTTTTTTTGCCGATTTCAAAAAGGGTCTCCGTGATTATTTCAACAACGCATATTCCATTTTGGAGGTTGTTATTTTCATTGCGCTGTTTTATTTGGGCGTCTACATATTGAAAATCCCCATGTCTTATCCCGAGAAATCATTGTCAATTACATTTTTTGAATCCAAAGCATTTATCTGGTTGTTTTTACTAGTTGCCGTGCAATTTTTCAAAGAGGTTCTTGGCGTTCGCATTGTAGACCACATTTACAACATGGATTTTGATTTTAGTTTGGCAAAATCGACACCAACGGAAACACCAGAAGCAACCACAGAAACAACTGCTCCAGTTGCAAAGGAAGAAGTGTTTAACATATCTAACAATTTATTCACATTCGATGATGCGCAAAAGGTATGCAAATCATTTGATGCGCGACTGGCAACATATGATGAAATAGAGGATGCTTATGAGAATGGTGCCGAATGGTCCAGTTATGGTTGGAGCGACAAACAGCACGCATATTTCCCCACACAGAAGGACACTTGGCAGAAACTGCAAGACGTAAAAGGGCACGAACACGACCTTGGACGTCCCGGTGTAAATGGCGGGTATTTCAAGAACCCCAACATCCGATTTGGCGTCAATTGTTTTGGCGTTAAACCGGCAATGACGGACGCGGAGAAGGCGCGCATGAGTGCACGCAAAGAACAAGTGTATCCCAAAACTGAGAAAGACGAATTGCTCGACAAAAAGGTGAAATTTTTCCAAGAAAACAAGGACAAATTGCTCATCATAAATGGGTACAACACCGACAAGTGGTCTAAGTATTAATTGTGTACTTACAATTCACGCATTTTCCTCATAATATAGTTGACAACATCGCAACCTAAAAAAGGGTGCTCTGACGTGTCAATTGTTTGTGTGTATGCACACATGGGGAAAAACACCATTTTCACATTGGGGTTTTTCTCAAGTGCTTCGCCAATCCGGCGAAACCCAATGTCGACCATTTGCCGCGTGAACACATTCAAACAAGAATAACATCCATCCATTTTTGAACACACCGCGATAGAGAAACTACAAAAACCATTCCATTTTCGCATTGGATTGTATCCGTGGTCGTCGTCCAAATTCCACAATTCTTCATCTACATCGAGGTAGATGAAAAACGCATCAGGGTTGTCGCATATTTGCGCGATTTTAAATAATGCCGGGTCAACACCGATGACATCAACGGTCGGCATTTACTAAATGCGCAGAATCTTTACTGGGGTCTGACGATGCACGTATAAAAATGTTCGGTTGAGGTTCTTGTTCCGAATCCACTTGTTCGAAGAATAAGGGCGCGTTGTATTCCAATCCGTGTTTTATGCACCAATTCACACATTTATGAACGTGGTTCCTCAAATAGTTGTCGATTTTTTCATTGCGATATTTGTTATTTATGAGCAACAGGGTGTTGTGGATATTGTCGATTTGGGTTTGTCCTATAATGGCGTTGCACTCCTCTATCTTGGAATATAAAAAAAGTGGAATGGGTGACTGTTTGAGAAACCCCGACACAAATGTGGGGACTTCCTTGGACAGCATTTTTTCGAGCGCCCTTTCGAAAATGCTGTAGTATGAAGAATTGTTGCTAAATCGGAACCCCGTGCACACGATGTATTTCTCCGAGTTGGCGTATCTACTGGTGTTCGGTTTTATGATGTGCACCTTGTCATAAAAGGACGACAAAATGTAGATGATATCGGCAGTGGGTTTGTAGAAACAGTCGAACATTTTGAGGACGAAAGACCCGCCGAATTTCTGCATACAAACGGCATAGGCAACCTGGGCAAACAGGAGTTCGTGGATACTCAGTTCCTGACTGTTGAAATCGGCGCTGAAATCGAACCCACCGTCGCCAGTAATGATGTCCATGGTATTCCTGTATTTGCCAATCACATGTCTGAAATTTGCCACACTGAGTATGTTTCCGGTTCCGTCGGCACCCTTTTCCAAAAACACATTTTCATTGTTTTTTAGGAATGCGCGCGTTTTGCGCCAACCGGGCACCTCGTCATTGGTGCTGTCCTCAATGGTCATTCCGTAGTATTCGTCCTTTGCGCTTGTTTTGCAAGTTCTAAACCGATAATTCAAGATTGCCTCGATGAAACCACCGGGTCCTTCGGCAATACCAAACATGCGAATGTTGGGTTGGGGTGCTCGCGATTTCGCCCATTTGTCATTTGTGCCGAGTAGATTAAAAGTGTTGATGATTTCCAGCATTTTGAAGTAGGCGCGCGAAATCGGTTTGTATTTGCACACGCTGCCGCCGCGATTCTTGCCGCAGATATTCTCATAGGGATTTGTGTATTTTTTATAAGTGTCCCAGTCTTCTCCGTGTTCGTTGATTTTCTCTTTGATTTCCGACAGATAGGTGTGAATAGAGCAAGACATGTAGGGGTCCGGTTTGACAGTTGAAAAACAGCAATCAATGGATTTCCATGGCGAATTAGAAACAGTGGGTAATGAAATATAGGTCATAATAAACTAGATAGAATCCGATTAAATTTCTATGTAGTTTTGGGTTTATTGTTTGCTGGCGTAATTGGAGGGATTCATACAGGAAACTTGGGACGGGAAGATTTGACCCGACATGCACCTATCTTGCTCGCCAACGGCAACACAACCGTTTTTGCCTTCATATTCGCCGACCAAGCACCAACCGGTCTTGCCCGATGTGATGGGTTTCTGGACGGGGTTTTCGGTTGTCGAAGGGGCGGGTTCTTTGTATGTTCCTGTGGAACTGGTTCCTGCGGAACTTCCATTTGTATTTAAGGCGCTGTCAAGTCCGGACACTGCATCCGGATTAACATGTTTGCGACTGGCATCTCTAAGAACATTTCCAACGGATTGGAGAGACCCTTCTGCTAAATCCACGCCGGTTCTGGCAACATCGCCTGCAACATCTGCGCTTTTATTCAAGACAGTTCCAGTGGTGTATCCAAAGATGGACAGAATCTGCGCAACAAGTGGACCTACAACCTTCAAAAAGGATTCTACAAGATTGCCTACAATTATGAAAATATTTATTCCTAAAAATGAGAGAGATAGAAGTATTAATAAACCAATGATGACAATTTGATTGCTGATTCCAAATGTGCTTTCATTGTTTGAAACGTCAGACGGAATTGATGGCAATTTAAAAGTAGTAGGGGTTCGCGCTTCTTCCATAATATCTATATAAGTATCAGACATAACTTTTACTATAATGCGTGTGCGTTCCAAAAACAATTATTATTTGAGAGAGTAATATAAAAATAGAGATGGGAGCATTTTTTGAATCAGCGTTATTATTTAGTTTAGCAGTTTTAATTGTGTTGGTTGGACTGTTAATATATTATTTCAAGGGTCGCATTGGCGAACTGGAACAGAAGAATATGAAATGTTTGGAATTGGTTGGAGAAGTTTATAAATCGCATTTGGCATTCAAACAAGAGGTTCATGGACTGTTGTCTTCGCCTATGCCAATGCCAATGTCTTCACCTATGACACAACAAGACCCACGAATCCGAGTTGAAATACAGGAACATTCGGACGGAGAAGAGTCGGACGACGATTCCGATGATTCTGATGACTCTCAATCGGACCAATCGGATGTGCCCCCTCAAATAAAAATGATTAATGTTGATTTGTCGGGTTCGATGGATGCTGTTGAAATAGATGATGCCGAGGAAATCGATTTAGCAACTGAGGATTTGGATGCCGAGGAAGTTGAGATTGGTGAAGTTGAAAACATCACGGTCAATAAAATGGATGATATTGACGACGCTGAGGTTGATGTCAGCAAATCAAAACAGGATGATAGAGAATCTTACAAAAAGATGGGATTGCCTGCTCTGCGCAGTTTCATCATTTCCAAGGGATATCAAACCGATTCTGCTAAATTGCAGAAGATGAAAAAGAATGAGTTGATTGACCTGATTATGGAATCGGTATAAGATTCTTTGCATATTAACAATAAACTTAGTCGTTGTTTATTGTCAATAGAGGGTTATGGGTGTATGCTTTGCATCAACTTCGTGTATACTTCGTTTATGCAGGGAAGGCGGGATAATTGCGTTTTTCCACCAATTGCTCGCGGGACAAATAGATCTCCTTCAAATCACTAGTTTTGTAGGCAATCTTTTGACCTTGGTTGCCGTCTTTGCCAGGATAAGGCATCTGTTTGGCATCTTTTGCTGTGGGAACCGGCGCAACTGCTGCCAACAAATAGTCAGCAAATCGACCCTCTTCCGAAAAACCAGTGTCATTGCTAGCGCTGCGGAATTCGTCCATCATAATTTGGCGCGAATTTTTAATCATATATTCTCTGTATTGAGAATTGTTGACAATGCCAGTCTTTTTCAAAAGGGTGTTGTGTCCAAGCGCCTCGGATTTTCCAGTGGCAACAATGGACCGACCATCACTCATTAACGGAGGAAACCCATCATACCGGTTGTTGGAATGATATCCTAAATTGGAGGCAGGCACATTTGCAGGATAAGCGCTAGATAAAAACATTATATACAAATAGCAAACAAATTAACGGGCAAACCTACGGTTTTCCCCGGCCCTTTCCCTCGGGAAAACCTACGGTTTTCCCCGACCCTTTCCCTTAGAGAAAACCTATGGGGTATCCCCTCGATTAAGTGCTCTTCGACGCCTTCACCAACTTAACTTCTGTCATTCCATTGGGTCTCTTAAACGTCGTGACCAAATCCGGATATGTCTTCTGTAATTGCTCAGCAGCAACAGCATTCGCATGTAACCGCTCCTCATTCAGTTTGCCAAGACCCCCCGGCGAATGGTAAATCGTTTTCAAACAGATGTCATTGAACCGAAGGACCCCGCCATCCTTCAAATAATGGCGAATGGTGTTTTCATAGTCCTCTTTCTCGCCCACGCTCGGCACCAAATCCTTATCATGTCGGCAAATAAATCCATATGCTGTTCCTAAAATTAGTCGCAAATCGGTAGTCACATTGTGTTTCATAAAATAGGCGTAGCGCATGGGATACACGCCCCATATGAACAAGTTGCGCGCCTCTATTGCCGCAAACGCCTTCCTTATAAACTTGTCCAAATCACCCTGTTTGAAATCGACCAGTTTCTGTCCGTCGCGACTAAGTCGCAGGAACTTTTCCACGTCGTCATCTATGCTAAAAACCCGTGTGCCCTCGGCAAAATATTTGACAATAAATCGGCGTTGTTCGGTGATTCCCTTAACCCCCACAACTATTTTTATGGAGGACGACACGGTCTCTGCATATGCTGCGCGTTCTGTCTCATTGGCAACAAAAATGTGTATGCATTTTGCGGGAATGCCGCCTTTCTTCAGAGTTTCCAGCGTTTTTTTCACAATGACTTCCGACCGTTGAAACGACGGAATCGCCACTACATAATCGTTTGTTCTTGATTTTCTGGTTTTATTTTTTCGAATGGGTGTCTTCGATTTTGTCAAAGACATCTACTATAGAATAATTGCATATTAATTTGCTCAAACAATTGGCGGATTGAGATGTTGATTTAAATCATACATGTAGGATATTTGAAATTTCGACACTGCCTGCTTGCTATGAATTATATTGCAAACGCTGCCCATCAAACCATTTTCTTGTCCCACTACAATATTGTCTTGCGCAGTTGTTGTCACCATGCCACTTGTCCGCGGCACCGATTGCACCAACTTATTATTCACAAAGACGTCAATATTATCCGTGTCATAAACAATCACAAAATGCGCCCATTTTTGTAGGGCAATTTTAAACTCCATCGATGACACGCCACTGTTTTCATAATACACGCGGCACACATTGGTTCTTCCATCATAAACCAATTTGGGGTGCGACGTTGTCAATTCGAAAATGCGCGCCTCTTCATTGTAGGGGTATTGATTTTTCGGCATTCCCACAATATATATCCACATTGACAAGGTGTATGTATTCCACGTGCTGCCACTTGTCGGAATCGGCATATTGCCCTCCTTTATTAAAACATTTGCCAAACTTGAAACAACTGTTTCATTTTTCAACAATACTGGTTCTTTCATAACCTTGTAAACGGATCTTTGCTGATGTTGCTTCAACAATTTGGGGATATATATGTACGCCAAATAGAGAGCAATCTCTATCGCAATCAGCACATAAACCACAAATGGACTCTTGGCAAATTGACCCAGCGTGTAATTAAACAAGTCGGACAACATGCAGGGGATGAAAAACAGGATGCGTGCAAAAATTCCAACCCACCCCTCCAATGAATACGCAATGTCCTTCACGGCGCGTCCAACCAGAATTAGACCAAACAAGATGGACAGACCAATCACTATGTTGATGAAAAACATGATGGCAGCAACCGAATTGGAATCCGTTTTGATGTTCGAAACAGCATATGAAATGCCAATGATGGCAACAACGGCGCCAACAATTTTCATAATTGGCGTAATGTTGTCAGACAATGAACCGGACATGAGTGACGTGTTTTTAAAAATGAACGCAAGTAAAATCATGATTGGGACACCCATAAAGAGAAAATTTATGTAGGATTTGGATTGCAACACATCGGCATTTTCTTTCATCAAATATGGGTAGATGACGAATGACAAAAATATTAGTATTATCAATGACACATAATATTTGGTGAAAAATCCGATGGACCATTTGGAACCGGATAACAAACCATCTTTTACCCTATCCATTATTTGTTGTGTATTTAATATAGGGTGCGAAATAATTTATTTGAGAACCCTTTTTTAGACCTCAAATAAACTTTATAAATTCTCCATGGCAGTTTTACATCCGTGACATTCGCGGCACAACGCCACTAAATTATCCACGTGGTTGCTTCCACCATGTTCCAACCGTATTTTGTGGTCGACCTCAAACCAGGCAGACAATTGGTTTCCGCAATCACCGCATTTCCAGTTTTGCCTACTTGCCACGAATTTTTTCTTGGTCTCACTTACAGAGCGTTTGGTCGTTTTTTTGCCCGAATTGAGGATTCGCGTCTCGGCAGAAGAAGGTCCCATACTTCCTCCATGCATATCCAACACAGGATGGTTTGTGTCTCCATCTTCAAACATATTCTGTTTTGCCGTGAAATCGAGGATTGGACTCATCATGCTCGCAGTCCCACTGTCGACTGGCAGATATTTCAAATACTCATTCGAACCGCGAATCATGTTTCGTGCTCTATCGGGGAACTTTTTAAACAGGATGTATATCATCAATCCACCTAAAGCAATTCCGCCCATTTGCAAATACTTTTTGTTTGACTTGATGAGCGTTAAATATTTGCCGTCCGTGTAGACATTTGCCATCATCAATCCAACAATTAATAAAATAATAAGTTCCAAGCGCATAGTACTATAATATATGGATAAGTTTCGAGGGGGCATCGCCCCCTCTTGCTTCGCCTTACCCTCAAGGTTCCCCTTATTCCCAATATAAATAAACAAGGAACAAACAGGTGAGTATAAAAGCAACATGCAAATAATAACGCTTCACTTTCAGTTCCTGATGCAGATAAACCGGTTTCGGCAAATACAAGTCATAATATTTGCTCATTGCCTCGTCGATAGAGATTTCGTCCTTGCCCAGCATTTCATTGTATTTATTGTGTATGAAAACGACCCACCGCACCAAGGAATCCTTGCTCCCTAAATAAGATGCCACCGGATATTTGTCCAATAGTGTGCTAAATTTCTGCCCCATTTCCACGTCAGGAATAAACAGCGGCAAATTCAGGAAAAAATCGTAGAATTTGCGTTTGATAATTTCGTTGGGGAAATCGGGGTATGACAGCGCAAGCGTCTGTATGAAAAACCAGTAATGCGGTCCCCAGACTGCTGAATCAAACTTCCGCATTTTGTTATTTGAAAGTATATAGAAATGTCATACTTAAATAACACAACGTGAACTATGAAACAAAATCAAATTGAATCGTCAACTGGTTGCAATAATTGCGGAAAAAGGGGGCATAATTTTCATCAATGTAAATTGCCGATAATAAGCAATGGTGTGATTGCGTTCCGCGTGACGCCGCAGGGTAATAAAGAGTATTTGATGGTCCGGCGCAAGGAAACCCTCGGATTCGTCGATTTTGTGCGGGGCAAATATTCCGTGTATGACAAGTCCTATATTTCAAACATGATATGCCAGATGACGCTTACCGAGAAACAGATGTTGATAGAGAATGAATTCGTCGATTTGTGGAAACGAGTATGGGGCGATGATGGCGTGCAATATGGCAATGAGGAAATGGTGTCTTTGGAGAAATTCAATCAATTGCGACGGGGCATTGATGCACCTGGTGGGAAATATGATTTGAAAGATTTAGTGGCAATGGACAAAACCAAGTGGACACATCCAGAATGGGGATTTCCTAAAGGGCGTCGTGAAAACAATGAGACCGATTTGGCGTGTGCTTTGCGCGAGTTTTTCGAAGAAACAGGATATTCTGCAGGAATCTCCGCAGGAATCTCTGCAGGAATATCCAATGGCAATGATGGAACCAACACATATTCGATGATAGAGAATGTGGTGCCATTCGAGGAGGTTTTTGTCGGGTCCAATTACAAATCCTACAAACACAAGTATTTTTTGATGAAGATGGATTATGATTATTCACAAAGTGTGGATTTGACCGGGTCTATGCCCACCTGTGAAATAAGTGCGGTGCGATGGATGTCGTTCCTTGATTGTGTGAGTGCGATTCGCAATTACAATTTAGAAAAAAGGAAGGTTCTCATCTGTGTGAATACTATTTTGACCAAATATGTGTGTTTGTGAAACCTTTAACATTATATGTGTACATTGTATAGATATAATGAAATTTATTACGACCAGGAAAAAACAGGTTGGTTCTAATTTAAATAAAACCATGAAGGCAGGCGCAAATGGAAAACCAAAGGTTGAAAATATTACAGATGAAGATTTGGAATTGGCGCTGCAAATGGAACCCATACCATATGAATTGTTTTTTGATGACCAAGACCAATATGTTGGATACCGAATGAAACCGATTCGTGATGACATGTATGAATTATCCAATTATGGCAAATATTATCCTATGAAAAAGGGTGTGAGGTCGGAAACTGCCGAAACCCCGGTCGATTTTGTGTATGATGGGTATTACTATAAAAAACATCCGAAACAACCTGCGAAAGGAAATTTGAAATATGACCGAAGACCGTTGATGAAAATTCCGTCGGTTAGGTCTTCCGAAGAGGTTCCTTCTGCTGACCAAAACAAGGATGAATTATCCGACATTGATTTGTTCAAACCTGAAAAAGAGGAATTAAAAGCAGAAATAAATGTTGCCGATAGAGGTGATGAAGAAATGCCAGAAAATGATGATTTTGAAAATGCCTCTATTGCTGTTGAAAATAAACCCGACGAAGAAGAGGAACCAGAAATAGAGGAACCAGAAATAGAACAAAATCCATTGAAAAACTCCGAAACAGAAGAATACAATTATAGAGCAGAACACCCAAATAATCAAATCTCTATTGTTTCTGCCGGAGAAACGATCACACAGGATGATGATTTCCTCTATCCGTCCATCAACGACCCTTTTTTGAATGTGAAAATTGCCAACCGCAAGGAATTCGCCTCCTACAAATATGACGGCACCCCCGACAACATTAAAGACCGCTCTGACAGCGTATGCCGAAACCAGGAATTCGAACTGCTACCACACCAACTGTTTGTGAAGAATTTCCTGTCTAAAAACACGCCTTATCGCAGCATCCTCCTCTATCACGGTCTCGGGTCCGGCAAGACCTGCTCCGCCATCGGCATTGCCGAAGAAATGCGCCAATCTATGAAACAGTCCGGCGTCGTCAATAAAATCCTCATTGTTGCCTCTACAAACGTGCAGGACAATTTCCGTCTTCAATTGTTCGACGAACGCAAATTGAAACGGTCCCCCTCATCGAATGCGTGGACAATGGAGACCTGCATTGGAAACAGTCTGTTGCGCGAGATCAACCCGACCAACGACGTCAATATGACTGCCGAGAAGATTGCCACACAGGCGAACACCATCATAAACAACAGTTATGCATTCACCGGTTATCTACAGATGGCAAATTACGTCCAACGGCGGGCGCTAATACCTAACGACGGAAACACATACACGGAAAAACAGAAACACAGTATGGAAATCAATAACATCAAACGCCTGTTTGATAACCGTCTCATCATCATTGATGAAGTTCACAATGTTCCTAATAGCATGGTGGCACCTCTATTGATGCTCATTGCGAAGCACGCCGACAATGTGCGTTTTGTGTTGTTGTCCGCAACGCCCATGTACAACTCTGTGGAAGAAATCATCTGGATTGCCAATTTGATGAATATGAATGACAAACGCAGCACAATCACATATGCCGATGTGTTTAATAAAAAGGGGGAAATGATTGATGTAATAGGCAAGGGCAAAGACCTTCTGCGCCGCAAATTGAACGGTTACGTCTCCTACGTCCGCGGTGAAAATCCATACACTTTCCCCTTTCGCCTCTATCCCGATGTATTCAGCGTCGAAAACACCTTTTTGGCAAAACCATATCCCACAAAATCCATCACTGGCGTCGAAGGATTGCCTACAATGAAGGGCATGAAAGACCGCATATTTATAACAGAGATTGGTAGAGAGCAAGAGCGCGCCTATCGATTCATTGTGTCGGGCGCCAACATTTTCAAGAAGAAGAGTGGCGGTAATATTTTCAGTTCAGTCAACGAGGACGACGGTGAGGCAATTTACGAAAACATGGAATCTTTTGGATACACGAAATTGCAGATTCCGTTGCAGTCTCTTATTATGACGTTTCCAAGTCCCGCGTTGGACCGAATAAGTGATCTGTCCGACGTCCACCCGGAAGATGCCAAAGAGGTCATTGAGGAATTAGTCGGCAAAAACGGCATTGCCAAGGCGATGAATTTCAAAGAGGAGCGCAAACAGATTGATGAGGAAACCTTCATCTATATGAAACACAAATATGAATACAAGAAGGGTTACGAAGGACTGTTTGCTCTGCCCCGACTGAGGGCGCACAGTAGCAAAATAGCGCACATTTGTGGCGCCATCACTGAGCACCGGTCGACCGGCATTATCATGGTTTATACACAGTATATTGATGGTGGCATTGTGCCGATGGCGCTGGCGCTAGAGGAACTCGGATTTGCCCGATACGGGTCCAACCAACAGTTTGTGAAACCACTCTTTAAGAAGGGCGCTGCAACCAATCAGGAACCGCGTGACGCCAAAACGATGGAATTGCGACCCGATTTCGTGAAAACCAATGACATTGCCAATTTCAAACAGGCTAAGTATATGATTTTGTCCGGCGACAAGTATTTCTCGCAAAATAATGCGAAAGATATCAAATACGCCACCAGCAAATCGAATATGGACGGCGAAGACATCCGCGTCATACTGATTTCGCGCGCGGCGTCGGAAGGTCTCGATTTCAAATTTATCCGACAGGTGCACGTATTAGACCCGTGGTACAATTTGAATCGAACTGAGCAAATCGTGGGTCGCGGCGTCAGAAACATGAGTCACTGTGGTCTACCGTTCGAAGAACGCAACGTCGAGATTTATTTACACGCCACGGTTCTAACAGACGGCAGTGGCGAGGAGTGCGCCGACCACTATGTATATCGGTATGCGGAAAACAAGGCAATCACCATTGGCAAAGTAACCCGACTTTTGAAAGAGGTGTCGGTGGATTGTCAACTCAATCTGGGTCAGACCAATTTCACCAATGCGAAACTAATAGAAATCCCCGAAAACAAGAATATCCGAATTCATCCGTCATCGGCACCTGCAAACACGCTTGTCGAATATTCGGTGGGCGACCGCAAGGGCACGGAGGCGTGCGATTATGCCGACAATTGCGAATACACCTGTAGTATAAAGAACAAATCGGGTGAAAAACCTTCGACTGAACTAGTTGCCGAAACTTATGGCACCGAACATATGCGCGCCGACTCGGACCGCCTCATCGATGCCCTCAAAAACTTATTCAAGGTGAAAAGCGCACCCCCATCTTATCACACAGATGAAATCAAAAAATTAGTGTCAAAGTACGCCAAGAACGACGAACATCTCATGTTTGCACTTACGCAAATTGCGAACAATCAATATGAAACCGTGTTTGACAAATATGGTCGAGAGGGGCGCATCATTAACAAGGGTGCATTCTACACTTTTCAACCAATAGAGGTAACTGACAAACGAGCATCACTGTATGAAAACGCGGCACCAGTTAATTTCAAACACGAACATTTGAATTATGCCATTTCGGAGGAATTGCCGGGGTCTCCCTTGTCTCCCAGGTCGCCCTTGTCGCCACAGAGTCCCCGAATGGAGAATCTTTGGTCGTTGGCGATAGAGGATTTGCGAAAAAACATGGATATTGTTAGGAATCCCGAACCAACCGAAGTGATGGCAAACGAGGAAGATTGGGCAACCAATTTGAATTCGGTGTCGAAATCCCCGCGTGCAAAAGGCACAAAGATGCGCCCACTCATCGAATTCTTTTTGATGGAGGAACATGGTTTCACCAGACCCCAGATAGAGAAATATGCATTCGAGCATTTTATGGATACCATGAATCACCGTTACAAAAAGAGTTTGATAGAGAATTTGGACCGCCTGGATTTGTCAGACCCATTAGAATCATCAATACAGGGTTATTTTAATATGCGTCGATTTTCATACAAGGATTCTGTGGGATACATTTTCACCAAAGTGAGTAAAAACATGGTGAAAAATGTTGTCCTCTATCGGGAGGGACCGGGATTCCCCTGGACGGAGGAAGAACCGGGGGAGATGCTGGATTTCAAGAAGGATATGCAGGACCGATTGGCGAAAGATTTGACAAAACTTAATGGGACATTTGGGTTTGTAGGGTATTTCATGGGGCGCGGAATTAAGGAGAAGGGCAGCGCCGAGGGCACCATGGAATATATGACCAAGACGTTGGGTCGCGGTAGAAACAACAAGGGCGCAAAATTACAGGGTGCGGGCAAAGACGTGATTATTGTCAAATACAATTCGTTGATGGACGTAGTGGGTGCGCCCGAAAAGCATTATTTAGAGAGTGAAATCAAGGACATTTCGAAGAATGGGTTTGCAATCGTGTTGGAAATGATAATGCGGAAATTTCAGGATGAAGGGAGGGGAACGGTTCCTTCGGGACCCTTGATATGGCATCTGACGCCAGAGGAGGCAATTGCCAATGGCATCAATGAATATGACATTTAGATATAATAATATCCGTGTAATATAAATGTCCGCATTCGCGTCAGGAGGTGGGGAAGAAAAAATACCAGTGATATTTTTCGACAATGAGACTCGCAATTGTGATGACATGAAAAGTAATGTAAAAAATTGTGCAAGCGTTCATGTAGACGACAAACCCAAACTAGATGATTACAGTTCAGGAAATGATTACATGGAAAAACAAGCAATTGCTGGCAATATTTATGCGATTATAACTAGAAAAGAACTTGGACCTGAACCACATATTTGCAAGGGAATAACAGATGAAATTATATCAGAAAAATTAAATCCGTGGATTATAGAAACACAGGGTGTTGAAAACAGGTTTGCTGTGTTTGATTGGGATAGAACAATTTCTGTAGTTGAAGGATTGGCAATTCCAAGAGGATTTCCTTACAGAGGCATTGAGGAAGACAAATTTATAGCAGACATTACCAGTTATGTGTTGGGTGGTAAATTTCGGATTCAAATGCTAATTCACATGTTTCAAAATATTTTAGAAAAAGATATTGAGATTGTGATTTTAACAAACAACCCTTCGGCACTGCCAACATTACAAAATATGAAACAACGCGAGACTTTTTTAAAAATGATAAAAATAATAATACCACAATTCAATCCTGACAATTTGCTGTGTTCATATCGTTCTCCCAGCAAATCAATCAGATTCAAAGAATATTTGGCATCTTTGGATTTGTTAAGAGGAGGCAAAAAGAAACAACGAAAAACCAAGCGTCATCGAAAGACCCGAAGAAACACCAAAAGAAGACGGCAAAAACACCATTAAATATTTAGACACACATGTGCGTAAATATCTGGATGTATGTTATAGAAAATGGCATCTGGCGGCGGAAGAAATTTAAAACCTGTGTCAGAATGTATTTTTGGAAATTTAGAAAATTTACAAATAGAAACAAAAGATGAAAGAAATATTGAAATCAATAAATCTGTAGTAGAAACACGGAAAAATACCAAATTATTAAGACTCATTAATGACGCACCCATTATAACAACTGTGGGAACATCATATCATCTGTCTCCAGAAATAGGAAATAACATGGATGTCAATGAAGCATTTTTTGAAAAACTTCAACTCTTAGCAGATGTTCTTAATAGACAACCTCTTCCTTGTATAAAATTGACAATGTATGGAGAAAATGAACAATTTATAGAACCAAGACGAGTGACGAGAGCAGACGCAATTAAAATTATTGATATGTACGGAAACGAACATCCGTGTTTAATAATTTACATAAGTGATAAAAGCATAAATTCTTCCAACGGACAAAAATACTTTCTATATCAAACATATGGATTTAATCACAATAATATTGTCCATGATGTTCGTGTTGGAAATAATTTGGTTAACTTAAATGAGCACATTTCAACACCAATTATGTTCAATCGTTTGACAATAGTTGATTGCCCCACACCAAATGTTGTACAACCACCCCCACCGCCAAGAACAAATTACAGTTCTAGTGCAAGTGGAGGTGGAAGTGTGGAAATGGGAACACCCCAATGGTATTACTTGAATCACGGAGGCAAAAAGAAACAACGAAAAACCAAGCGTCATCGAAAGACCCGAAGAAACACCAAGAGAAGAAAACATCGTTAACCCCTCGAAAAATTGATTTCCAGAACACATTTGAAAATCAATCGCATAATAACATAGAACTATTCCCATTTAGTATATAATACAATGAACAAATCACACACCCCCGAAAAATACGGCGTCTACATTCGTTCTGTATTACAGATGAAAATTGCCCTCAGCATCGTCGAAATCGGCAAAAATCTCACCCAAAATTTGGAAAACGTCATTCGTCTCAAAACCGAGGGCAAATGCATTGCCGAGGGGTTCATTCGACCTAATTCCGTGCGCGTCCTCACCTATTCCAGTGGTCTCGTCAAAGACGACCACGTGGAATTCCACACCACCTACGAGTGCATGGTCTGCTACCCAGTAAAAGACATGATAGTGTCGTGCACTGTATCGGAAGTCACCAAGGCAGGCATCCACGCCTATGTCAAGGACGTCGACAGCGACAACGTGCCCATCACTGTATTTGTCGCGCGTGACCACCACAGCACCAGCAAGTATTTCAACAGCATTAAGGAAAAGGCGATCATTGACGCCCGCATCATCGGCATTCGGTTTGAATTGAACGACCCCTCGATTACAACCTTGGCAGCAATCGTGGAACCGAAGGAACAATAAAAGGGCATTTGGAAGTAAAAACAATAAACGAACCATTTTTTTCATAACAAACATAGACACATATTGCACATAATCCATATATTCAATGTTACCCACATTTGAAATCGAGGACGATGACGAAGAATCCCAATCCATAAAAAAACTCAAACCGCATCGCGGGTTTTTGGATGTAATGGACACAATGAATGTTAAATTTGGATACAATGACGGCAAATTGTCGACTTCGTTGGACCTGATTTCCCTGTATTTAAAGGGTCAAAAAATGTTATATTTAGAAGCAAAGGCGTTTTGCGAATTTTATTTGTACAGACTCATGATTCCAGCAATCATCATTTCGTCGGCGTCGACCGTAATCAGCGGCATTTTTTACAACAACACAACTGCCATGAAAGTGGTTTCGGGAACAAGCGCCATAAACACGATTATTCTGTCACTTGTGAATTTTTACAAATTGGACGCGAAAGCAGAGGCGCACAAAATGACGGCATACTCATTCGACCAACTGATTTCGGAGTGCGAATTCACTTCTGGTAAAATATTATTGAGCAACGTGTCGGACAATAAAAAAGGCAATAAAGGCAACAAAGAAAACACAAATGAACCGATTAAATACGACATTCAATATGTCCAAAATTTCATCACACAAATAGAGAAAAAGGTCAAGGAAGTGAAGGAGAAAAATCAGTTTATAATTCCGGACATCATTCGATACAGGTATCCGGTCATCTATAACAAAAATATATTTATGGACGTTATTAGCATGCACATCGACGAGATGAAATACTGTAATGAACTGAAGGTCATTTGCAATGCTGAGATTGATATTGAAAACAAGATTATGACTGAAGGCACGTCGCCGGAAAAAGAGGAAGAATTGAGAAAACAGTATATTTTGAAAAACAAAAAGATAGAGGATATTCTTGAATACAGGAAATCCAAAACGGAATGCGACATTGAATTGTTGGCAGAATTAATTAACAAGAATTACAAGGGGTCCAAGTGGTTCTTTTACTAGAGGGCGAACCATGTGATATATAAAAAGAAAAAACATAGAGAAATGGGGTCATACAGTATTAACACAATGTCAATCACCACCGAACAATTAGTTTTTTTGAAGGATAAGATAGAGAAGATGACCAAAACGCAGCAATTGGACATTTTGCGCATTTTGAAGAAGAACCCCGCAATCAAATTGAACGAGAACAAGAGCGGAATTTTCGTGAACATTTCCTTTTTGCCGAGCGACTCGATAGAGGAAATCGACAAATATGTGAAATATGTAGGTGACCAGGAGAGCGAACTGAATTTGCTGGAGAATCAAAAACAGGAATTCAAGAATACGTTTTTCTCGGGGATGGCGATTGGGTCGATTGAATGATTTTTTCTGCAAAACAACAAAAAATTGATTTGACAACAGGTGAATTATCTGGTGTCAAAAAAGATAACACAAGTGAAAATGAACCAGTGCATGACCGTGACTTCTGCAATAGTAATCGTTATATTGTTGCTGCGAATCCTCTTTATAATTGCGGAAATCGGATATTATTCCTTGGGGGACGACATCATAGTACCCACAAATTTAAGAGGATTTCATTCCTCTGTATTAGCATACGAAACCTTTGAGAAAATCCATAATCAGATTTTGATGATTGCAGGAACTGGCGGTCACAAACATAAATACAACCTGTGTTATAAGGACCATGAAATATCAAAGACGATAAAGGTGATGGTTCGGGAAGCATTTCCGGATAGCACCGTTAAAACTTCAAAGAACGGAACATGCACCGTGCACAAAATAAGTTGGTGAAAAGAACATTTGAAAACAGTTTATAAAGTTTGTTTCAAAGATATTAACCAAATAAATCAAGAATAAAAATGACGACGAAACAAATGATGGATATTTTTTATAAGGCAGGATCTGAGAGTTCCTTCGGAACTGTCGGGTCCAAAGGACCCTTGTCCAAAGGACCCTTATCCTTAGACCTGTGCTCTCTGGAAAAATATATGTTGACGCATACATTTTTTGACGTTTTCAAAGAAACAGAGAAACCACCAACACCTGTTTTTGTAGAACCAATAAAACCTCCTCTTGAAACTATCAAACCACCTGTTTTTGTAGAACCAATAAAACCTCCTATAGAAACTATCAAACCACCTGTTTTTGTAGAACCTCAAAAACAACCCATAAGAACCCGGTTTCGCTCCTATTTGAAAGATTCACTTTTTTGGTGCATGTACGTCCACAGTCACGGTTCCGCGGCGTTCGAGACCACAAAGGCAATCGGCACCAATATGTTGAATCTAATGATGAATGAGAAACGGGCAATATTCGATTTTTTCAACAAAGATGAGAATAAGACGGCGCTCAAAAACACAAATCACAAGATTACCAATGTGAAAATCAACGAAATCAAATGCGACCTGATGACCAAACCGATGCTGACGTCAATAGAGGCGCTAATTCCATGCTGTGTTTATTGGAATTGTCCTATTTATGTGGATTTGGGGAACAAGACCTTTCTCCATTTTGTGCCGAATACCTATGTGTCGGATGATGATGAGGGTGTTGGGGATGCCAATGCAGTCCTCATCTACACGGTTGAAGGGCGCTTTGAGATGGAAATGGACGCGGAAAAGAAGGCGCAAGGCATAAAAGAAATGTGTCAGAGTTATTACAAAATTCCGCACTATGAGAAACCACTGTTGGGTGTTGGATCTTATAAGACGGATGAATTACAGGAAATATATGAGAGGATTGTGGGTGTTGGAACAACAGATGACAAGAAGATGAAAAAACAGGAATATTATGAGGAAATTCTAAAATGTTGTTCCTATAAAATTCCAAATGTGTGAGTGCGTTTTGCCAACAATAATGTTTTAGGAAATTTGAAATTAATATGTTATTATATTTATATAAAATAGATGAATTGGTTTAAGAAAACTGATCAAGTTGACAATTCAAGTGAAACATCTTCCGCAGTTAAATTTGGTGAACAAACACGGTTACTTGGTCAAATGAAATTTGGTATAGAGAAAATAACCAAACCAAACATGAACGCAATATTGGAAAAATTGGCAGAAGACCAAAAAATTAAAAAAATGGGTACTGAAGATACGTTTAAGAAAGGCGTAACATATTATGTGCAAAAACCGGAAGACCCCACAACAATATATAAAGTGTCGTGTGAAAATAGTCAATGGAAAAGTGGTGACACAAGTCCCATTGGCGCGTGCTTTGATGATAAAAGACCAGAACTTATAGGACTTGCAGCAAACATTATGGCAACAAAAGATGCGAATGATAAACCAATAACTGTTTGGGAAATTAAAAATATTGTGGGCGGACGCAAATCCAAAAAACAGCGCAAGTCCAGAAAACAGCGCAAATCCCGCAGAACCAGACGTTAAATTATAAAACATAATAGTATAATGTGTTATAATTCAGAAATATCATTCGCGTTTGCCACAGTCGGCATTTTGACAACGGCATACCTTTACACTTACAAAAAGGATTTAACAAAAACGGGCATCCAATATGTTTTGCTCTTCTACACATTCATGGAATTGCTCCAAGGAATCCAATACTTCTTTGTGAACCAGTGCTCCAACGCAACCAACATTTTCTTAACTGAGGTGGCGTACATTCTCTTTTTAGTTCAACCGCTCATGTGGAACACGTTTTATTATTTCAACAGTCCCGAAAAAGACAAGACTCTATTTCTAGTGGCAATTGTATCAATTGTCATTTGGATGTTGTTTGATGTGTTTGCAAGATTGATGTATGGAAAAATGGGTAACGACAAAACCAAGAAAACCGGATTCTTCGCTTCCGACAAGGTCTGCACGAAAAAACAGAAAACCCATTTGTATTGGGAATGGACCTCGGCAAATTTCGGCGATTTGAACGCCACTGTGCTAAGTTATTATTTGATTTGGTTCATACCTGCTCTATTCTCGACCAATTTCAGAAGCACGTCAATTATTATTATGAGTTTGGCATTATTTTCGGCAGCAATTGCCCAGTATAACAATGAGTTTTTCACATTCGCCAGTTTGTGGTGCTACATAAGTGTGCCAATTTTCCTGTGTGTGATATTCAATTATATGTTTTTCACGCGCGTTCGATAATAACTTCCAACGTGGTGGATTCCGGTTTTGCCGAATTGATGGCGCGTCGGCATGAGAAGGATTCCACTTTGTAACCGTCAACCACAAAAGACTCGCGCACAAGGGGGACGTCGGCGTTGCTCATGGTCCATTTGCACGGCAACGCCTTGCACAAGTTAAACAGTTGCGTGTGTTTTTCCAGACCAAACCCGGCGTCAGTGTATTTCACAAAGGATGTGTTGGACTCGGGGGCGTATGGCGGGTCCAAATAGGCGTAGTCGCGCGCGCCAATTATGCGCGGCATTGCCACGGCAAAATCGCAGCATTCGAATATGACTCCTTGTATTAAATGATGAATCCGGTCCAAGTGCTCTCGATTAACAATTTCCGGTTTTTTGTAATTTCCATAGGGGACATTGAACCCGTTGGGTCCAACACGAAACAGACCGCGGAAACAGGTTTTGTTTAGAAATATGAAAATGGCAGAACCCTCGACGGTTCTTTTTTGCTCGGTAGATAGAGAATTGTATTTCGCGCGATTCCAATAGTAATAATTTTCGCCGTTTTGTTTTGCTTCTTCTAAATTGGTTGGTTTGCGATTAACTGGTCCGGAACCGCACGAATTGTATTCGCCAACCAGTTGTTGGATTTTTTCATACAGGGTGTTGTGATTGGTCTGGATGTTTTTGTAGACGTGAATTAGGGGGTCGTTCAAATCGTAGGCGTGAATTGCGCCGGACACCTGTATTAAATTTTTGGCGCGACATTCCAAGAAGGCAAATAGCACGCTTCCGCCGCCGAGGAACAGTTCGTGGTAATTTTCGATTTGGGTTGGAAAATGGGCGATGATTTTGTCAATGATTTGTGTTTTGCCGCCGACCCATTTCAAAATGGGTTTTGTTGAAGATGACATTATATAATGAATGCCATAATGTAATGGTTGAAGAACCGCACAAAGAGGAACCCACGGTAAAGGAAACCTACGGTTCCAAGGCGCCGTGGGCGCCTAGAAGTGGAGCACCTCTGGTGCTCTCCCTTTGGAACCTTCCTATGTTTGGCGCAAATTTTACAAGGACCAATTGAAAAACCAATTATAAACATAGGAAGGTTACAAGATGAATGTGTTGCACAACTTTTTTGGCAGAAAGGTGCTTGTCATAGGTTTAATTTTAAGGGAGGAGTCCAAGAGGAACCGTAGGTTCCTTTTGAGGAAGGTTCCAAAGGAAACCGTAGGTTTCCTTTACCGTGGGGTTCCTCTTGAAAATTGAACAGCAAAAATGATTCTTTCCAAATGAATTAAATATAGTATATCTAATTTATATAGCACAATGAAAAAAAACGCATCATCAGAGGAGCAGGATGCCGCACCTACTGCTACAGAGTTGAAAAAACAAATGGACAAAATGCTAGAGCACTATTTAGCAAGTAATCCTGTAGCAAAAGTCAATTCACAAATCAACGAGTTGGAGGTGCGGTTCGGAACAAATCCCAGAAAAGGCAAATTCATCTCGAAAGCAGAATACGACAACGTAATCATGAAATTGCTCTCCTGCGGATTTCGATGCAACAACATGGAAGGCACAACCATGCTCCGAATCACCCCCGAATATGTCGACAAAATGACCGGCGTCATCAAAATGTCCAATATTCGCGCAGAAATTATCGGCGCCGAATTGGTCCAACAATACTGTAGGACAAATAGCATCAAGAAACTTGCCGATATGCCTGTCAACAATGATTACAAGATGAAATTCACGCGAAAAATGCCCGCGCAAATCGGCGAGGGACCCAACCGCCGACCCATTCAAAAAGTGGTGTTTGCCGATTTCAACTTCAATGTCTCCTACAATATAGAGCAGGATTTCCCCGTGGATTCGAAGAATGTTTCCGACATGGTGCGCGGATGGTCGGAAAACCGCAAGACCTTTCGTCTCATAAACCGTGTGCGATTTTACAAGGACGACTCGCCGATTGTAGTTGACCTCAGTATTATTCGCAACTCCAAGATGTCGGGCAGCGTGATGGTGCCGGCGCACACGATGGAGGAGTCGGGCATTTTCACAAACGCGGAGCACTGTGAAATTGAGTTGGAGGTGGATAATAGCAAAGTAGGCGTGGGCACAGAATATACCAAGGAAACCGTCAAGGCATTGTCAGACGAACTGCGTCATACCATTCGCATCATTCTGAGTGGATTACAGGAAACCAATTATCCCATTTCATACAAGGAGCAAGATGCCGTGTTGCAATCCTACATGAAACTGGTTCATGGGGACACCTACGAACCTAGACGCATAACTTCGCGTGATTTCATCGGTCCGTCGTCGTGCACCTTACAATTAAAGAATGTCATAGAACCCGATGCCAACTCGCTCGCGCCAAACATTAGACGCAATTACTGTGTGACAGACAAGGCAGATGGCGACCGCAAGTTGCTTTACATTAGTTCAACGGACGGTAAGATGTATTTGATAAACACCAACATGTTTGTGCAGTTCACGGGTTGCATTGCATCGGACAAATTGACGTGGAATACCTTGATTGATGGCGAGCACATTAAATACAATAATAAGAAGGAATATATCAATACATATGCCACTTTCGACGCTTATTATATTGGCGGGAAATCGGTGCGCGAATTCGATTTCGCCCCGTCCGACGAGGGTTCATCCGAAGGAGGAACATCTTCTAGCGCATCCGGCGGAGGACCAGACAAACAATACAGATTACCACTGTTGCATCAGACCGTCAGAATGTTTAAGATGGTTTCCGTTCTTAATCAAGGATCCCAAGTCCTCGATTTCAAGGTCACTGTAAAGAAATTCTACCCCGCAACTGGAGGCAAAACCATCTTCGACGCCTGTAATACAGTGTTGATGGACGTTAAGGACGAGGTATATCCCTACGCCACGGACGGACTCATTTTCACACCGCTCAATACAGGTGTCGGCGGCGCCCGCACGGGGCAGACGTCCAAATTGGAGAAATACACGTGGCCCATGTCGTTCAAATGGAAACCGCCCAAATACAACACCATTGATTTCTTGGTAACATACAAGACCGACAAGACGGGCAAGGACGAAATCCACACCGAATTCGAGGGCGGCGTCAACAACACATCGCGCCAGGACAATCATTACCGTGTATTGGAACTGCGCTGCGGATTCGACCGAAAGGTGCACGCCTACATGAACCCATTCCAGGATTTAATCGACGACAATATTCCGGCGCCCAAAGAGATGGACAACGAGGAAACCTACAAACCGATGCCGTTTCAACCGACAAACCCCTATGACGCCCAAGCGTACATCGCGAACATTCGCCTCGTCAAGGAGAATGACAACCTGTTTATGGTAACCGAAGAGGGCGAGCGATTCGAGGAAAATATGATTGTTGAGTTCAGTTATTACCCCGACAAGGCGCGCGGATGGCGCTGGTCGCCGTTGCGCGTCCGCCACGACAAGACCTACAATTTGCGCGCGGGCAACAAGGAATACGGCAACGCATACCACGTGGCAAACGACAACTGGAAATCGATTCACCACCCCGTCACAGAGGAAATGATTGTTTCCGGTGCGGGAATACCCGGCGCCGACACCACCGACGACGTCTATTACAACAAATCGAAAGACGAGCGCATCTCCTACACTCGCGCCCTGCGCAATTTCCACAACCTGTATGTAAAACGCAAATTGATTGAGGGCGTGTCGAAGCGCGGCGACACCCTCATCGATTATGCTGTAGGAAAAGCAGGCGATATGTCCAAGTGGAAATTTGCAGGTGTGAAGTTCGTGTTTGGCGTTGATGTGTCGAAGGACAATATCTACAATCAGAACGACGGCGCGTGCGCCCGATATTTGAACGAGCGCCGCAACAATTCGCGCATGTTTGACGCCATCTTCCTGCCG
>JACCDO011233237.1_pt1 | contig 41435 bp, 44 predicted proteins | sample 7446101 | NCBI WGS metagenome assembly JACCDO01 (sample SAMN15323440, study PRJNA562643) | freshwater metagenome | isolation source: river surface water | place: USA:Blue River Watershed | collected 2017-08-16 | reverse complement strand
GAATACCTCGACATTGCAGTGCAAAAAATGGTAGAATTTCAGCTTCAGACGCGGGGTGGAGCAGTCTGGCAGCTCGTCGGGCTCATAACCCGAAGGTCGTAGGTTCAAATCCTGCCCCCGCAACCAAGATTTGCATACTAAGCCCTTAATTTTTAAGGGCTTTTTATTTTTGAGTTCTTGGTTGGACCTCCAGTCTATTTGCCCCATCCCCACCCTTTCTATGCCACAGGCGCTTATTTTCATGCCTCAAGAAATGGACCATATTCCTCTTAGAGTCAAAAAAATGCCATATCTGAGCGCCAGTATTTGGCGTTAAGAAAAAGGGTATTGCCCGATCCGCATAGCGCGACAAGACAATGGCATGAGGATGCCCATATCGATTTTTGTAGCCATTTTGCGCAAAGGCTAGATTGGGATTTAACTTATCGATCAATTCTTCTGATGAAGAGGTTTTGCTCCCATGATGTGGCGCCATAAATACAAGCTGTCGATTGTTAATCACCCCAAGCGCTTGCATGGTTAATCGATTGCTGATTTCGGCCTCTCCTTGCTTCTCAACATCCCCCGTGAGCCATAAAGAGCTAGTCCTATTTCTGATCTCAAGTACACAACTCATCTCATTAGGCTTCTGCGAATATTGACTCTGAAAAACAGTTTCCTCATGAGGATGCCAAATGAAAAACTCAACTTCGTCCGACTTCCAATACTGCCCATAACGACAGGGAATGCTGGGAATTTTGCGAGACTGGATATTCAATAACAGAGGGTTATTGCTTGGCAATGAGCCCATCATCAATTTGAACTGAACCTGCTTTAATAATGAAGCTCCCCCACCAGTGTGGTCACTATCACTATGGCTGATCATCAGGCGATCTATTTGATTGATCCCCCTCCCACGCAAATATGGCGTGAGAATACGTTGACCGGCATCATCTTTCTTGCCCTGTATTGGGCCAGTATCGTATAGCAGTCTTTGGCTCAAAGTCTCTATCAACACTGCAGTGCCTTGACCAATATCAAAAACAGTAGCTCTAAATTCACCAGGCCTTAACTGCCTTTCATAAAGACTTTTTCCCGGAAAGAAAAGTAATACCAAAGGGAATAACGCAAATAATCTAGGTCGCCAAGTTGATCGCAGCTCCCCCGGCTGAATAGCATAAATAATCCCAACAATAGAAACAAATAGGATCCAAGATTCGGGTTGCTTTGCCCAGACGACTGACCATTCCCAACTAGCCATCCACTCGAGCATGACCGCAAGCAACTCCATGGATTTATGAGCCAGTATTAAAAACCAGCAACCAATGAAATCCGGCAAGAATGTGCCAGCCATCGACAAAGGTGTAACGATATAACTCACGATAGGAATGGCGATTGCATTCGCTATCGGCGATACGATAGAGACCTGGTAAAACCAATACAAAGTGATTGGCAACAAAGCAATAGTCACTACTGCCTGCACGCGACATGCCTCGCGCAAAGCCCTCACGACTCGCTGCATCCATACCAAATCATTCTCTTTGCCGGTAGGTATTCCTAGTAATGCAACGGAGTCTTGCATAGCAAAGAGTATGGCTGCCACCGCCCCAAAGGAAAGCCAAAAACCAGGGGTATAAGGCGCAAAGGGATCAATCATCAATACAAACGCAAGAGCCCACCACCAAATATCAAATGCTCTGGGAGTTCTCCCCACCCATAAGGCGTAAGCAACTACACCAACCATGTACATGGTTCTCTGCGCTGGAATTTGAAAGCCGGCTAACCAGGCATAAATAAATGCTGTAATAAAGCCTGCAACTGCAGCCACCTTGTTCACTGGAACCAATAAAGGTAATGAGCGACGGCGCCAAAATAATGCTGCAATAAATGCTCCAAATCCAGCCAACATAGTGACATGCAAGCCTGATATGGAAATCAAATGGCCAATACCCGTCGCATTAAATACACGCCAGTCATCTTGGTTAATCGCATTTTGATCGCCTATTACCAGCGCAATAATGACACCGGCATATCGCGCATCAATAGGAAGCAGTGCGTATATTTTTTCCCGTAAATTCCAACGGGCTAACTCCATTCTTAAAGCAAATTCGGTAAACCCAATATCTTTATCATTTAATAATTGCCCTGCTTTTACGGATCCGGCGGCGCCAAAATTCTGATGAAAGGCCCAGCGTTCAAAATCAAATGTATGGGGATTGAGCGTTCCATAGGGTCTCTTGAGTTTTACTAAAAGCTTCCATCGTTGACCTGGCTTTACGCTTGGAATTGCCTTGCCATCACGCCAAGCAGGCTGCCAACTTAAATAAATTCTTTTCGATTGCTCAATGCATTCAGAATTTCCAGAAGGATTGCAGTCAATTTCAAATGCAAACTTTGCACTTTGTGGATTACTTTGGGGTAACTCGACGACCCTGCCCTCAATATGCAAATCTTTTCCTTCTAACTCCTCCGATATAAGATTTGCTAAACGCGTTTCCGCATAGTTGGCATTCCACGCAAAGCCAATAAAAAAGAATACGATGGCAATTAAAATATTTCTTAGTTGCCCACGCTGAATACCAAAAATGAATAGCGATAAACACAGCATGCACCCAAATAAGCAAACCCAAACCCATCCATATGGAACATCGGGTAAAAAGAAAAGAAGGGATCCCCCGGCGATAAACGCCGTTATAGCCATGCGCAATGGATTAAGAAGCGAGACTTACATTAGGATTGGCAGCGCATAAGGCGTGCCAACGCGGCAGTACCTGCATCGCGTTTTGCCACACAGCGGCAGCAAATTGCTCAGAGGACACCCCACGGATAGCCGCTAACTCTTTAGCGATTCTCGCTACAAATGCCGGCTCATTGAATTTCTCACCTTCTTGTTTTAACCAAGCTGGAGGGATATCTGGCGAATCTGTCTCTGTCACTATGCTGCTAAGTGGCAATTCTGTTAATAGTCTTCGAATTTGCAAAGCGCGCTCATAAGTGGCGGCTCCGCCAAATCCCAATTTAAATCCCAATTGGATAAATTGCTCTGCTTGTTGAAAGCTGCCGTTAAATGCATGCGCAATTCCACTAGGGATTTTTCGTTGTCTTAGCGCCTTCAAAATAGCATCTTGGGAACGACGTACATGCAAGATCACAGGCAATTGATATTGTTGCGCAAGATCTAATTGGGCATGAAAGAAAAACGCTTGCTTCTGAGGATCCAAGCCTTCTACAAAATAATCTAAACCAATCTCGCCGATTCCTACAAATCTAGGATCGGCCAAAGATCTACTAATTTGCTCATCCAGTACCGCAATATCGGCCTCATGGGCCTGATTAGTATATAGAGGATGAATTCCCAATGTATAAACCAGGCCCGGTATCTCATCGCTATATTGAGCGGCGATCGATTTTACTTGCTCAAAATCGGCGACCTTTACTGCAGGCAATAAGATAGCCCGTACGTCGTTCTTCTTCGCTTGATCAACAACGCTTGGCAAAGAATTAGAAAACTCTGGCGCATCCAAGTGACAGTGAGTATCAATCCACATAGGATTTAAGCCTCATCCATCACACTGAGAATGTCTTGAGCACTCCACGCTCTAAGTGCAAGATTCGGTCGCAACGTTTTGCGCGCACAGGATCATGAGTCACAATCACAAACGCTGTACCTTGTTCCCTGGCAATTTCCAGCATCAAATCAAACACCACATCTGCAGTCTCTGTATCCAAGTTCCCCGTAGGCTCATCCGCTAAAACACAAGCAGGATTTCCGACTAATGCCCTTGCAACTGCTACACGTTGACGCTCACCGCCTGACAATTCAGCTGGAGTATGCAACTCGCGCTTTGCTAAACCAACAGCTTTGAGCATTTGACTAGCCTTATCCATGGACTCATCATTACTGATTCCACGTATACGCAATAACAGGGCAACGTTTTCTACAGCAGTCAACTCATCCAAAAGATGATGGAATTGATATATAAAGCCCAGTCTTTGATTCCGCATGCGATCTAACTTCGCCACGGATAATTGATTGATATTGGCACCATCCAAGAAAACTAAACCAGCACTTGGAGTATCAAGACCGCCTAAGAGATGCAATAAGGTACTTTTTCCAGATCCAGACGCACCCACAATAGCGACTTTCTCAGATGAAGCAACCTCTAGATCGACAGATTTGAGCACCTCTACTGCGGTGGCACCTTGACCATAGGTTTTTGCCAGGCCTTTGCTAATCAACACATTACTCATATCGAAGCGCCTCCGCAGGTTGAACCTTTGCTGCACGACGACTTGGATACAAGGTGGCAAGTACTGATAAACCAAACGCCATTAAACCAACGGTAACTACGTCACCTGCTCTTACATCCGAAGGAAGCTCGCTAATGAAATAGACTTCTCTCGGTAAGAAACGGACGCGAAAGATTGCTTCAATTGCGGGAACAATGACATCAATATTTAAGGCTATCAATAAACCGAGCCCCACGCCTGCTATAGAGCCCAATAAACCAATGGCTAAACCCTGTACAAGAAAAATTCTCTGAATCATGCCGGGGCTTGCGCCCATCGTTCTTAGAATGGCAATGTCAGCTTGTTTTTCGTTCACTGTCATGACTAAGGTCGATACCAAATTAAAGGCAGCCACCGCAATAATTAAAGTCAGAATAATGAACATCATTTTCTTTTCGGTTTGCACTGCTGCAAACCAATTTCGGTTTGTGCGTGACCAGTCAGTTACCCACAACGCCTGTGGAACTACAGTCGCTAGCTCATTCGCTATCTCAGGAGCGCGCTGCATGTCATCTACCTTTACACGCAAACCCGATGGGTCATGTAAGCGTAATAAAGCAGCAGCATCCTTCCAATGCATGATGGCCAGAGAGCTGTCATATTCATAATGACCGCTATCGACAATACCAACTACTTGTAGCGTGCGCATCCGAGGCATTGCACCAGCAGGAGTTAAATCACTCTCAGGCACGATTAAATTAATGCGATCTCCCATACGAGCCCCAACAATGGAAGCAAGTTGTGCGCCTAGAGCAACACCAAAAGCACCAGGCTTAAGGTCATTAACACTGCCTGATACAAATTGTTTTGGAAGATCGGATACCTTTCCTTCATCCGCTGGCGATACACCACGAATGGCAACACCGCGCATGACACTCTCACGAGTAAGTAATCCCTGTGAACTTACTATCGGAGCTACACCAATAATATGGGGTTGGGTTGCTACTTTGGCAGCAAGAGATTCCCAATTTGATAAACCCTCCGGGGAGGTAATCTCGACATGGGAGAGCACTGAAAGCATGCGATCGCGAACTTCTTTCTGAAAACCGTTCATGACGGATAAAACAACTATCAGAGAAGCTACCCCTAAAGCAATGCCAGCAGTAGATATACCGGATATGAAGGAAAGAAAGCCATCACGTTTGCCGACAGCTTTCCGCCGCTTAGAGCGGGTATAACGCAGGCCAATTTCTAATTCAATGGGAAGTCTCAACATGGCTACAGTTTAGACAATTGCTAGGGCAAGCCGATGGAATATTCAAATGCCACCTAAAATTAGGGAAATGAAACCAAATACATCCCCTCCCCAGGTCAGCACCAGCGTTATTCGACGCCTGACCCTGATGCTATCAGGTGAGGATGTATTGGATGTGGCAAATAATGCGGGTAAACCACCTAAAGGCTTGCCACAGGAGCGGTTTTTACTGGGCGATCTAGTGCCGAGCGCCCCAATACTCCTTTTGGGTCAAACAAATTTAACGCTTGACCCAAATGTATCCATTGCATGCCTACAGCCAGTTCATCTCCACGCTACACGTGACCACCTGATTTTGATGAGCCAAAACCAGGTTGATCTGACTAGCGATGAATCAACCCAACTGCTTCGCTCCGTACTACCACTTATAGAGGAAGATTTTCAGAGCCCTGTTTTATTTCACAACCAATATTTCTGGTTTTTGCCCGCAGGTCCATTTGCTAGTCTAGCCACTCACAGTGTTGATCAGGCACATGGTCGCAATATTGATTGGTGGATGCCACGTGATACTCATGAGGAAGGTATTGCGAAACGGTGGCGCAAGTTGCAAAATGAAATTCAAATGCTTTGGCATATTGACCCAGTAAATGAAGCACGCGAGCAACAGGGCTTGCCAAGTATCAATTCTTTATGGATCAGCGGTATTGGCAAGCTCCGTGACGTTAATCCACCAACGGCAATTCAACAATCCACAAAACTCTGCGGAGATCACCCTTTACTGGCGGGCTTAGGAAAGTTTTTAAACCTACCCCATTTTCCAAATGCTCAAGGTGATAGCCTTGCTGGTACATTTGCATGGGTTTCTAATCCCGAATCCCTATGGCCCATGATTTGTACATCGCTTGTCGGCCATCAATTAGATGAATTGACGCTGATTGATTTTCCTGGCGGCAGAGTACGCGAACGTACATTAAAAGCAAGAGATATATATAAAAAATCATGGGCATTTTGGAAGACCAAACAAATGCTCACCTGGAATGAAGTGATTTCCGAATGAGTCTGTTTACACAACGCCCATTTTCGGAACGGACTGCCTCTTGGTTGCAACAGAGCGGATTGCATCCACTATTGGCAAGGTTGTACGCTGCGCGCGGACTAGAGAATCCCGATGAACTTTCGCTTGAGCTGAGAAATCTCCTCTCTCCGGTTGAGCTAAAAAATTGTGTTAGTACTGCAAAGTTGCTAGCTGATATTCTGGATCAGAAAGAGCCTATCCTTATTGTTGCTGACTATGACTGTGATGGAGCAACGGCCTGCGCCGTTGGGCTTCGCGGACTAAAAATGCTTGGTGGCGCCGATATTCCCATCCAGTTTTTAGTGCCAAATCGTTTTACGATGGGCTATGGTCTAACCCCTGAGGTCGTTGAGCTTGCAGCACGACAAAATCCCAAGCCTAAATATCTCATTACCGTTGATAACGGCATCGCAAGTGAAGCAGGCGTTGATCGTGCTCATGAATTGGGTATGGAGGTAATTGTCACTGACCATCATCTTCCTGGTGATCGCTTGCCCAATGCTGCAGCAATTGTGAATCCAAATCAACCCGGATGTTCATTCAATAGCAAAGCATTAGCGGGCGTCGGAGTAATGTTTTATATATTAGTAGCATTACGCGCAGAGCTGCGTAATCGAGGCAAATTTACAAATGAGACTCAACCTAAAGTTGAAAATCTGCTGGATCTTGTCGCCCTGGGTACTGTTGCTGACGTGGCTCTACTCGATCGCAATAATCGCATTCTGGTTGCTAACGGCTTAAAACGTATTCGCACTGGTATTGCACAACCCGGCATGCAGGCATTATTTCAAGTTGCAGGACGTGATCCCCGTAAGGCAAATGCCTTTGATCTTGGCTTTGCAATCGGCCCCAGACTGAATGCTGCTGGGCGCTTAGCAGATATGACTCTAGGAATACGGCTCCTGCTTACAGATCATGTTGATGAGGCAATGGCGCTAGCACAAGAACTCGATCGTATTAATCGTGAACGACGAGTTATTGAGGCCGGAATGCAAGAGACAGCATTAGCCAATCTCTCTGCAGATCAACTCTCAGGAACTATCGCAGAGCGAACCAGCATTTGTCTCTGGAATCCAGAGTGGCATCAAGGTGTCGTTGGCATCGTAGCTTCGCGTTTAAAAGAACGTTTTAATCGCCCCGCCATTGTCTTTGCGCCCGACGGGAATGGTGGTGAAGAACTACGCGGCTCTGGTCGATCATTGACTGGATTTCATATGCGCGATGCACTCGATATCGTTTCTAAGCGAGAGCCTGGACTTATCCTCAAATTTGGTGGACATGCTATGGCCGCAGGACTCACCATTCGCAAGAATGATTTTGAAAAATTTGATTCTTGCTTTCAGAAGGTAGCCAATAGCCTGCTAACCGATGACATTCTTGAGCGCCGTCATCACCATGATGGCGCCCTACTACCTTCGGAATTTACCCCCGAAATTGGTGATCTGCTCGCAGAAGAAATTTGGGGTCAAGGATTTCCACAACCTGTGTTCTATGGTGAATTTGAGATCATCCAGCAAAGCTTGATGAAAGAAAAACATCTCCGCCTAAGCGTGCATCCCTTATCTGAAAACCCGTCGTCCAAAGCAGCAGGGGCGCCACTGACTGCCGTGTGGTTTAACCGAACACAAAGCCTGCCTGCCAAAGCAAAACTTGCTTACCGCCTAGTCACCGATCGCTTTCAGGGTCAGGCTCGGGTTCAATTGATGATTGAGGCACATGACGAAAGCCCAGCAACTAGCTAGCTCCAGGTGGCTAACCACCATAACCCCTTTATAATTAGGGGATGGAAGCCGAACAACTCAATACTATTTCAAATACCTTGTCTGATCTGCTCAATCGCGAGCAAGCTCTACGGGGGTATCTTTGACTTCGAAGTAAAGTCACGTCGCCTTACTGAAGTTAATTCAATCTTAGAAGATCCTTCCATCTGGGATGATCAAAAAAAAGCGCAAGCGTTGGGCAAAGAAAAAAAATTGCTCGATAGTGTTGTCGCGACCCTCACTGACTTAAATAACAACATCACTGGAGCTCTTGAGCTCTTTGACATGGCCAAAGAAGAAGGTGATTTTGAAACTATCGCTGCCATTGAACAAGATGTTGAGGGATATAGCAAGATCATTAATGATCTGGAATTCCGTCGTATGTTTCACAACGAGATGGATTCCTGCAATTGCTTTATTGATATACAAGCAGGCGCTGGCGGCACTGAGGCATGTGATTGGGCCAGTATGCTCTATCGTCAATACCTCAAGTATTGTGAGCGCAAAGGTTACAAAACGGAAATTTTGGAAGAGTCTGATGGTGATGTCGCTGGCATTAAAAGTGCAACCATTAAGGTTGATGGTGAATATGCTTATGGACATCTTCGCTCAGAAACAGGTGTACACCGTTTAGTACGCAAGTCTCCATTCGACTCTTCGAATGGTCGTCATACCTCATTTGCCTCGATCTATGTCTACCCGGAGATCGATGATTCGATTGAGATTGAGGTAAATCCCGCGGATATTCGCACAGATACCTACCGCGCCTCTGGCGCAGGTGGTCAGCACATCAATAAAACTGACTCTGCTGTGCGCTTAACCCATATACCCACAGGGATTGTGGTGCAGTGTCAGAACGATCGTAGCCAACACCGCAATCGCGCTGAAGCCATGAGCATGTTGAAGTCACGACTCTATGAGCATGAAATGCAAAAACGCCGTGCTGAGCAAGATAAATTAGAGGCCAGCAAAACTGATGTGGGCTGGGGCCATCAAATCCGCTCCTATGTGTTAGATCAAAGCCGCATTAAAGATTTACGTACTAACGTTGAGATTTCCAACACGCAAAAGGTGTTAGATGGAGATCTCGATGCATTTATTGAAGCCAGCCTAAAACAAGGCGTTTAATTTATTACCAACATGAACGATAAAACCCACCCAAATTCTTCGGCAACTCCCGCGCCTGAGGCAGTAGATGAAAATCACATCATCGCTGAGCGCCGCGAAAAACTCGCAAAGCTTCGTCAACACGGTGTCGCTTTTCCCAATGACTTTGTGCCGACTCATTTGGCAGCGGATTTGCATGCGCATTACGATAGCCTGACGAAAGAAGAATTGGCTGCCAAAAAGGTTCATGTCAAAGTAGCTGGCCGCATGGTACTCAAACGCGTGATGGGGAAAGCAAGCTTTGCCACCATCCAAGACCGTAGTGGACAAATTCAGTTCTACATCAATGATGAACTCACTGGGGTAGATACTCACAGCGCTTTTAAACATTGGGATATGGGTGACTTCATCTCAGCTGAAGGCAATCTCTTTAAGACCAATAAAGGTGAGCTTTCCGTGGAATGCAGTAACTTGCGCTTACTCAGCAAGTCTCTTCGCCCGCTTCCCGACAAGTTCCATGGTTTATCCGATCTAGAAACTAAATATCGTCAGCGTTATGTTGATTTAATCGTCAATCCAGAAAGTCGCGAAACATTCAAAGCACGTAGCAAGGCTATTGCATCTCTGCGTCGCCATATGTTGGATGCGGATTTCATGGAAGTAGAAACACCGATGCTCCACCCCATTCCTGGTGGCGCAGCGGCTAAACCTTTTATTACCCACCATAATGCGCTGGACATGCAAATGTTTTTGCGTATCGCGCCAGAGCTTTATCTCAAACGCTTAGTCGTCGGTGGTTTTGAACGTGTTTTTGAAATTAATCGTAATTTCCGCAATGAAGGCGTTAGCCCGCGTCACAATCCCGAATTCACCATGATGGAGTTCTATGCAGCTTATACCGATTACCGTTGGTTAATGGACTTCACCGAAGGTTTAATTCGTGCTGCAGCTATTGATGCACAGGGTACTGCGGTGTTAACTCACCAAGGACGTGAACTCGATTTAAGCAAGCCCTTCCAACGCTTAACAATCAATGAAGCCATTCTGAAGTATTGTGGTCAGTCTGGTAAAACTTATGAAGCTGCTCAGTTAGAAGATGCAGCGTTCATTCGTGCTGAATTAAAAAAAGGTGGCGAGAATCCAGACTCCCCAACTCTCAAGAAGGCTGGGATTGGCGCTTTGCAATTAGCCTTATTTGAGTTGGTTGCTGAAGAACACCTTTGGGAGCCAACGTACATCATTGACTACCCTATAGAAGTGAGCCCGCTCGCCAGAGAATCTGATACGCGTCCCGGCATTACAGAACGCTTTGAACTCTTTATAACCGGCCGCGAGATTGCCAATGGCTTCTCGGAACTTAATGATGCAGAAGATCAAGCCAATCGTTTCCGCAAACAAGTAGAGCAAAAAGAAGCGGGCGATGAAGAGGCAATGTACTTTGACCATGACTTTATCCGTGCACTTGAATACGGCATGCCTCCAACCGGTGGTTGCGGTATCGGTATTGATCGCTTAGTCATGCTTCTCACAGATGCGCCCAATATTCGCGATGTGATTCTATTCCCTCATTTGCGTCGCGAGGAAGAGTAAATGCATGGATAAATAGCTTCGTAGGTAAGCCGGCCTATGAAGCTATCATTGGGGATACAGTTGTTTTCCCTCAGAATCTACTACTGTGACATTGACAGGAATTCCCTGACTAACACTTGAAGAAACTGTACAAAAGTCTTGGAATTGACCTAAAACACGATCAAGATTTTCCAACGTTGCGCCTGGAACCCCAATGTGGATATCAACAAAAATTGTCAGGATGCGCAAACGATTTTGTTCATTTCTGCCAATTTCGCAGCGGGCTTTAGTCTCAATTGGCTCAGGGTTTTGCTTAAACTTTCTCAGGGCAAATAGTAAAGAATCTGACAAGCAATTCGCGACACCAGCTATCAGAAACTGTGATGGGGTTGCCCCTTGGGAGCCTCCTAATGGTGGTGGTTCATCACCATACATAGGATCATGTTCTTCATTGTAGTAAATAGCAAATCGATAATCGGCCTGTTGGACTAATCTGACTGATGGCTCACCGTTCACGGAATACCTCCTCAACTTGATTGATCAAATATTAGATCATCTTACTCAAACTTAATCACTTCTGGTCTAGCAATAGGATTGCCTTGGGATGCCCAAGCATCAAAGCCGCCTGCAATGGATTGCACATGAAAATAACCCATGTCTTTTAGCGATTTTCCTGCTAAGGCCGCACGACCGCTTGTCTTGCAATACAAAACTATTTTTAGATCTCTGGCGCTAAGACGTGCATCATTATCTAGCTTGAACTCCAAAAGGCCTCTTGAAATGTGGATTGCCCCGGGAATATGACCATTGGCATATTCATCTGCCTCTCGCACATCGATAATGACATCTGCCCTTTGAATTGCTTCTGGCACCTCAGCCAGGCTAACTTCCGCTATTGCACTCTTAGCCAGTACAACCAAATCATGCGCTGTTTTCATGGAAATTCCTCATTAAATATATTAATTAATATTATATATAAATATATACTAATAAGACCTAGAAGGCAACTATCTCAATCTTATGAATCATGCATTTGGCGAGTCATCCGTCATGTGAGACCCATACGAAATGCCTCAAAGTCTCATCGCAACAATCAATAGATCGCTTCTAAGGCGATATAAATCAATAAGAACGCATTTAAATTGAGGATAATAGACGCTTAGTTACTAAAATTTACGCACTTATGGCTGCCTACAACACCGAAACCGTTCTCACCGTCCATCATTGGAACGACACTCTTTTTAGCTTCACCACCACCCGCAACAAAAGCTTACGCTTTCGCAGCGGCCACTTCCTGATGATCGGCCTCGAAGTCGATGGCAAGCCCTTGGTACGTGCTTATAGTGTTGCAAGTCCAAACTATGAAGAGCACTTAGAGTTCTTGAGTATCAAAGTTCAGGACGGCCCACTCACCTCACGTTTACAAAAAATTCAGGTTGGCGATCCAATCTTGGTAAGTGAAAAATCTGTTGGCACATTGGTGCTAGATGACTTAAATCCCGGCAAACATCTTTACCTCTTTAGTACCGGCACAGGATTGGCGCCATTCATGAGCATCATTCGAGACCCAGAAACTTATGAGAAATTTGAGAAAGTTGTGCTGATTCACGGTGTCCGTTTAGTGAGCGAGCTTGCATATGGCGAGTACATTAAGAATGACTTACCCAAAGATGAGTACCTGGGTGAACTGATTCGGGAAAAGCTGATCTACTACCCAACCGTAACTCGTGAAGCATTCAAACACACTGGTCGCCTTACAACCGCAATTGAATCTGGCCAACTCTTTAGAGATATTGGTTTGCCGCCACTAGATCCCGCAGTTGATCGCGCCATGATTTGTGGAAGCCCATCTATGCTCAAAGAAACCTCTGAGATGCTTGATGCCAAAGGTTTCAAGGTTTCTCCAAGCCTCGGTCAAATGGGTGACTATGTATTTGAGCGGGCATTCGTCGAAAAATAAGCTTTTCTATATTTCTAAAAGTAATTTAGATATCGCTATATATTTCTTGTAGATATATAGAACCCTTGATACATTCTTTCTAACAAGAATTTATCAAGGAATAGCGATGTCCCCCGTTCGAGAACATTACAACCCAGTCATTACTCAATTACTGCGTGAGCATGACCGCCTTCCACATGAGTACGTAGAGGAGCGTAAAAGCTTTCAGCGAAAAATTCTATTTCTCATGAATGCCATCAAACTTGAAGAGTTTGAGCAGTCTTTTGCGTAAAGCGAAAGAGCAATATGTTGCAGTTTTTATTAGACTCCTCTCACTTTGTTATTTCTGGCGCTTTAGTAGGATTGCTGGTGGGTGTCACCGGTGTCGGTGGTGGCTCACTGATGACACCTTTGCTGACCATTATCTTTGGAGTGGCCCCAACCACTGCGGTTGGGACAGATCTAGCATTTGCTGCAATCACCAAAGGATTTGGAACCGCTACACATAGATTACATAACAATATACGCTGGGATGTAGTGGGTCTTCTATGCATCGGCAGCATTACCACTGCATCCATCTCTATATTGGCGCTCAAGTTTATTGGGCCTACTTCAAAAAACCTTAATCAGCTTATTAACATTTCTATCGGCATTTGTGTTGTATTGACAGCCGTATCCCTCTTATTTAGAACCAAGATTTTGCAGTGGGTCCAAAAAAATCCGAAATTGTTGCCCAGCGGTAGTAGGCTAAAGGCTGCAACCATCATGGTTGGCGCAATGATTGGGATTTTGGTAACAATTTCCTCAATTGGGGCAGGAGCTATTGGTACAACACTGATTCTAGCGCTTTACCCCCACCTTAAACCTTCACAAGTTGCGAACACCGATATCGCTTATGCAGTGCCATTAACAGCTCTTGCTGGAATCGGTCATTGGTGGCTGGGAAATGTCCATTTTGATTTACTTTTTGGATTGTTACTCGGATCGGTACCAGCAATATGGTTAGCACCTAAACTAAAGATAAGCGCAGAAAGATTCAAACATATGAGTGTATTTCGAGAAAGCAAATCAACAGCAACAGCGAAACAAAAAAATACAGCCTGATATTCTAGAAAAAAATATCAATTCCAATATTTATTAACGCCCCGCCAATAACCAACCATAAAAAAAGAACGGCAGCTAACTTGAGGGGTTTTGTTCCTGCTTTTGCAATAGCAGATAAATGCGTTGTCAGACCAAGAGCGCCCATTGCTAAAGCCAATAAAAAATTGTCTAGATAAATGAGTCCATTGCGCACAGTCTGGTCAATATACCCTGTGGAATTAATAGCAATTGCAAACAAAAAGAAGATTGCGAAAACCGGAAAAAATTTACCAATTGACTGCTTTGTGGCCTGTCCACTATCGCTATCCACTATGGATGATTGATTTTTCCTGTCTGTATAGGAAATAAATGCGGAAACTGCAATCAAAAATGGCGCCAACATAATAACGCGCACCATCTTGGCAATTACAGCAGTATTTGTAACATCCTCTCCAATCGCATCAGCGGTTGCTACTACCTGAGCTACCTCATGAATTGTGGAGCCAATATAAATACCAAATTTCTCGGGACTCAAGTAGTCTGCATAATTAATCAATACATAAGAGTAGATGATTGGGTAAATGAATATAGAGGCGGTACCAAAAATTACAATGGTTGAAATTGCGACGGCCACCCGATCATTACTGGCCTTCAAAATAGGCTCGGTTGCCAGTATTGCTGCTGCACCACAAATTGAATTACCAGCTCCGATCAATACTGATGTGTCCCTATCCAATTGGAAATATCTCATCCCCAAATATACTGCTAATACAAAAGTAGAGATCAGCATGAAGGCGTCAATGAGTATTCCGCTAACTCCAACATCCCCAATGTCCTGAAATGTCAGCCTAAAACCATACAAAATAATTCCCAAACGCAAAACTTTTTGTTTCGAAAAATTGATTCCGGACCCACAATAAGAAATCAAAAATTTATAGATCGGCATATTACCAATGGCAATGCCAATCAAAATCGCTAGGGTTAGGATGCTAATGCCATTTTTGGCTAAGGCTGGATATCTGCTAGACATCTCCATTGCCACCAATGCAACCACGGTAGCAAATAGTATTCCTGGAATATTTTTAGCAAATGACATTGGTATGTTCAAGCGCCAAATTAGGCAATTAACTCACTAAAATATTCGTATTGGTCTGTATTCAAAGTAGAAACTCGCCACTCTATAGGGTCATCTTGCATCCCTAGAGCGACTCTACGAATAATTAATACTGGAGCTTGAGGTTTTATTCCAAGCCACTCTGCATGCTGTTTGTTGGCGAGCCCAGCCCTTAAACGTTCGCTACTACGCACTACAGTCTGGCCATAATTCATTTGGTACAACTGATAAATACTACCTTCGCGATTAATATAATCCGCGCGCGTTAGATTATGAAAGCGCTTCTTATCTAAAGTAATTTGGTCAATCATCACACACTTACCATCTAGGTAAAGACGATTGACAAGTCGCCATACAGGTGACCCTTCTTTTATTAGAAGCTTGGATGCCTCTTCTTTATTTGCCGTTGCACTTGTTAAAGAAACAAGCTCAACTTTAGGATTCACTTTTTTGTCTGCGTCATGTTTTACTACATGGAAAAAGTAGTACAGCAAACGCTTGAGGTCATGCTCGGCAACAAAGGTACCTCTTCCTTGGCGACGCACTACGATTCCCTCGGCAACCAACTCATCCACCGCTTTACGGAGGGTTCCAATAGATACATCTAATTCTTTTGATAAATCCTTTTCGGCAGGCAACGCCTGCCCCATAGGATAACGGCCCCTGACCAGATCCTCAGTGATCTTTTGCTTTACTTCTTGATAAGCGGTCAGGGACTTCATGCTCAACAACTTACGCTGATTCGTATAAACGAGTTAATACAAACTCACGATGACCAAGAATTTCAGAGGCAGTCAACTCGCCATCAGCAGTGCGCAGTAGGCACTCCAACAACTTATCGCCTGCTTGATCCATGTTTTCTTCGCGGCGCAGTAATCCAGATACATCAACGTCAATATGCTCACCCATAGTGCGAACAGTTTTTGGGTTTGCGCAAATCTTAATTACTGGAAGAATTGCATTACCAATCACATTGCCTTGACCAGTTGGAAAGAAGTGGGCTGCGAATCCAGCGGCAGCACACAATGTCACCATCTCTGCAGCTGCAGAAGAGGAGTCCATAAAATGCAAACCAGGGATTTTAGGCTCTTCACCCTTATCTAAGACACTGTCAACAATACATTTCTTACCAATTTTTTGGATATTACCTAAGGCTTTTTCTTCAATCGTAGTCAAGCCGCCAGCAATATTGCCCTTAGTTGGCTGAGAATCTGACAAATCGCTAGTTTTGTGACGTTCGATAACATCCTGGTAGCGATCAAACATTTCACGGAACTTTTTCTTCACTTCAGGAGTGCGGCAACGTGCTTCTACTAAATGTTCGCCGCCAGTTAATTCGGTGGTTTCACCAAACACTAAGGTTGAGCCGATATCGTAGAGCTTATCAAATGCATCACCTACTGTTGGATTTGCTCCACAGCCAGAAGTTGTATCGGACTCCCCGCACTTGGTAGAAACCCATAGCTCAGACAATGGTGCTTTAACACGTTGTTGCTTTGATGCATGCTTCATCATCTTGTAGGCTGCTTTACTTGCCGCGGCAATCGTTGCAGTATCGCCGTTACCCTCAATCCAGAAACCCTCAACTGGCTTGCCAGAAGCCTTGATACCATCAACGACAATCTTGGTCCATTGCGGCTCAATGCCAATCACCACAACTGCAGCAACGTTTGGATTGCAGCCGGTTCCAATTAATGTGCGGAAATGCAGATCTAAGTCAGCACCAAACTGTAAGCGACCATAGGAGTGAGGAATCGCCTGCGTTCCCTTAATATTGTTTGCCACCGCTTCGCAAGCAGCATTAGACAGATCATCTAAGGGCAAAATTAGTACATGGTTACGAATACCCATGCGACCATTTTCGCGACGATAACCCATGAAGGTTGCTTCTTTCAAGTTTTTCATTTTTATCTCTCTCAATGAATAAGTTAATTAGAGACTGGATTACCAGCGCTTAGTTTTAACGTTTTGGACGTGGAGATGTTCTCCCTTTTTAATTGGCGCAACCACTTTGCCAATATCAACGCCATACTTCATTACCGTATCGCCCGGCTTGAAGTCATTCAATGAAATTTTGTGACCGATTGGAATATCGCTCTCAGACTTAATATTAAGAGTTAGGTCGCCATCCATAACCCAACCAATCAAGTCATCACCAGCTTTTACACCTTCTACCACTACTACTCCTACGCCATCTCCTGGCTCATGCACGACAAAATGGATCATGATCTTCTCCTCTTTAATCCTATTAATTAACTACTAACTCCATAACTGACGAATACCGCCCTGAATTTCCTCTATAACTGCATCAGAGATATTGATGCCTGCCTTAAAACCCATTGCGCGCTGCTTAAAACGTCTTTGACCTGGTACTCTTGTACCAACATCAGATCTCAATGTTTTCAAGAACGATTGCATCTTGCTAGCAAATACTTGACCGCCCGCTAAACCTGGATCAATTGTTAGCAATAACTGTCCAATACGAGGTCGATTGCCTTTAGCATCAAAAAACGAGTCAGCCTCATAAGAAAAACGGCTGCCCGATAAACCCACAACCAATAACTCAATAATTAAAGCCAGTAATGCGCCCTTGTCTCCGCCTAATGGGACCATTAATCCCTTAAGGCCTTCATTCGGGTCAGTAGTTGGCTTACCTTGAGAAGTCAGTGCCCAGCCTTCCGGAATAGACTCGCCCTTCTTTGCCGCTACCAATAACTTACCTCTAGCAACAGCGGATAAGGACATATCAATGACCAAGGGATCATGATTGCCCACTGGAAATGCGGCAGACAAAGGATTAGTGCCAAAAAGTGCTTTGCTACCTCCAATCATTGGCATGGCAGCAGGCGTGTTACCGAACAACAAAGAAATATATCCAGCTCTTGCAGCCGCTTCGGTAAAGTGTCCCGCCACTCCAAAATGATGACTATTTGTAACCGCAACCAGACCTACGCCTGTCTTCGAGGCTAAATTAACAGATAGATCAGTAGCAAATCGAAGCGCAGGAAATGCAAGTCCATCACATGCATCCACCAAAGCGGCACAGGATTTAAAGGGGCGCACTTTTAGTTTTGGAGCCAATTCAATTCGCCCGTTTTTTGCATGGCCGGCATATTGCGCGACCCGAGCCAAGCCATGAGAAGCCAAACCATCCAGTTCAGCTAAGGCTAAAAATTGGGCTGTTTCATGAGCTGCTTTCTCGCTAATGCCGGCTGCCTGTAAACCAGATGAAGCCAATTCAACCATCTGCTGGTAGGATAAATTCACCTTATGCTCCTAAATATCGATTAATTTCATCTGCAATCATTTGACTTACACGCTCATTACTTTCTTGAGTAACACCCGCCACATGGGGAGTAAGAATTAGATTCTCAATACCAACAAAATGATTTAGATTCTTGGCTGGCTCACCTTGAAAAACATCAATAGCAGCACCACCTAAACGTCCAGACCGCAAGCGATCAGCAAGAGCGAACTCATCCACTATTCCGCCACGAGCAGTATTAATAAGACAGGCACCATCCTTCATCGCATCTAGCATGACAGCATCAAACAAGTCTTTTGTTTCAGGTAGGAATGGGAGATGCAAAGTAACAGCATCGCTTTTTGCCAACAATTCCTCTAGTTGAAGTAATGGCACCGACAACCCATCAAGCTCAACCAAACGACCAGAGAGCATTGGGTCGTAGGCTAAACATTGCAGCCCAAACGCACTTGCTTTTTTAGCTACTACCTTACCAATGCTACCGAAACCTACAATGCCGATGGTCTTGCCTAAAAACTCATGATTTCCCGAAAAACGTGGGCGAGGCCACTCACCCTTTAGAGTGGAAATCGTGGCTGGTATAAAACCTCTAGTCAGAGCAATAGCAGCACCAATAACATATTCCGCTACAGAATCTGCATTAGCTCCAGTGGCTGGAATCACTTTAATATTTCGCTTTGCACAAGCGGGCAACTCAATATTTTCTAGCCCAACACCCAGCCTTCCAACTACTTTTAACTGTGGCGCACCAGCTAAAACTTCCTCATTAACTTGCGTAAGATTGCGCACTATCAGCGCATCAATATTTTGCACTGCAGCAATAAGCGCTTTACGGTCCTTGTATAGATCAGGCTCGTAAATGACAGCATGGCGTGCCTGCAGGGTTTCTAGGGCTTGACGAGTAATGAACTCAGAGATCAAAATAGATGACATATCTATATCATATAGATGATTTAGATTACTTGCAATACCCCTATATTGTGCAACGCAATGACAAAAGTGATTGCTAAAAACAATGAAAGGGAAAGATACTAGTTGTGCATAAGCTTATAACTATTAAATTGGAGTCTGTAGAGTTTTTTAAATACAAATGCAGATATGATGTTCAAATCAAATTACATGGAGATAGTAAGAATGATTAGGAAATATTTCAGCAAACTTGGGAGTGTTTTTTTATTCGCTATAGGTGCACTAGCACTACTAACCTCGCCGCTAGCAAATGCACAAAATTGGCCAACAAAACCCATCAAGCTCATCATCCCATTTGCTGCGGGTGGAACAACAGATATTCTTGGTCGCTTGCTGGCTCAGCAATTATCCAAAGATCTTGGACAAAATGTCATTGTTGAAAATAAACCCGGTGCGGGAGGAAATATTGCAGCTGAATTTGTAGCCCAATCACCTGCTGATGGTTACACCATCATGCTAGCCTCTGGAAGCATGTTGACTGTAAATCCGAATCTTTACAAAAAGCTACCAGTGAACTATGCAAAAGATTTTGTATACATCACCAATGTGGCAAGTGGTCCGATGTTGGTTTCTGTAAATCCCAAATTGCCAGTTAAAAACCTTGCTGAGTTCATCGCCTATGCTAAAACCAAAGACCTAAACTTTGGATCAGCAGGCATTGGCAGCCAGGTCCACATGGCTGGCGAAAACTTTACCTATTCTGCTGGCATTCCTGCAACCCATGTGCCCTATAAAGGTGAATCTGCAGCCATCAATGATCTGGTCGCAGGTCAAATAGATTTCATGGTTGGCAATCTGACTGCTGCAACAGGGTTTGCAAAGAATGGGCAAATAAAACCATTAGCAGTGACAAGCTTAAAGCGCTCAAAGCAATTACCAGATGTTCCTACGGTTGCCGAAGCTGGCATTCCAGGTTTTGAATCTACTGGTTGGTTTGGACTGGTTGCCCCTGCAAATACACCAAAAGTCATTACCGAGAAAATTTATGCTGCAACAGTCAAAGCAGTAAATTCAGAAGCTATGCGAACCAGTTTAGATTTGAATGGTCTCACTGCTGTTATCAACAATCAAAAAGATTTTGAATCACAAGTGAAATCAGAGTCTCTTGCCTGGGAAAAGGTCATCAAAGGCAGAAATATTAGCGCTCAATAAAACGATAGCTACTTTAAAAAAGGGCGTGGATGATATCTTCGCCCTTTTTATTTTAAATTTGACGAATCAATAACATTGTTCCTGCAAATATTAGAATAGATCCATAAGCCACTCTCATTGCTGCAGTGCTTAGTTTGGTGTGAACATGTGTACCGAGCCATATCCCAAAAAATGTGGCGGGCATTAGGCAAACGGCCAGCCCTATAACAGGCCAACTTAGAATCAGCCCTGTCACCAACATCAAGGTTAAACGCAAAAAAGTCAGCATAAAAATTGCAAACGCCATTGTGGCACGCAACACCTTAGGATCGTTAATCCGTAAACCTAGATAGGAGACATAGATTGGCCCCCCAGTAGCAAATAAGGCCGTAAACGTTCCGCCAAAAAAACCAAAAGGCGCGGCCCACCATTTGCTTATTGGGTTTTTCATGTCCGAATTTCTTTGCCATAGGACGCGAGCCCCATTGATTGCAGCAAAGCAGCCTAGCGTAATTAACAGCGGCTCACTTGGTGCATTAACCAATAAAAATACCCCTAAAACCATACCAATCAAGCTAAAGGGAAAGAGCCATTTCAGTTCTTTAAGATTGGCATCTTGGGATGATTTTCTTCCCACATATAAAGAGGCGCAGATATCAATAATCACCATCATCGGAACCACTGATTTCAAGGGATACATCTGGACCAATAATGGCACCGAAATAATCGATGAACCAAACCCAGAAATACCGAAGATGAAATAGGCAACAAATATAACTAATGTCGCCACAACAAATTGAATCGGCTCTATGAGATCTAGAATGCTAGGCCTCAACTAAGATAGTTTGTCCTGGCCTAATCATCGTAAATTGCACTGGACGATTTTCAATTTTTAGTTGCTGATCAACGTAATTAACGGCCGTGTAGTATGAATCTTCGAGCGATCCCGGATCAGGGAAATCATCGCGGTAGTGGGCGCCTCTGGAATTCTCCCTGGCAATAGCTGCCTCAGTGACCGCCTGACTTACCAGAATGAGGTTTTGCAAATTAATCCAGTCCTGCCAAGTGTTGCTGTATTGTCGCTGAATGTTCCCTACACCCATTTTACTTAACTGCTCAGACAATATTTTGAGCGTCTGACGAGCACGCAATAATGAGTCTTTTGTTCTTGAGATACCTACATCGTCCCACATGCAAGTTGCCAAAGCATCCCGTATTGCCTCGATATCACCAGATGGCTCTTTTAATGGGGTTTCATGTGCTTGTATGCTACTGAATACTTGACTCATGTCACACTCCGCTAAACGTTGTGTAGACGCCCAAAGAGCCATTGACTCGCCCGCAATTCCTCCAAATACAGTTGAGTTAGCGACACCATTTCCACCTAGGCGATTAGCTCCATGTACGCCACCAGTATCCTCCCCAGCAGCAAATAAGCCAGGCAAATCAGTACTGCAATCTTTCTTAAATACAAGACCACCCATCATGTAATGGGCCGTAGGCACGACCTCAACCAAATCATTAGCAAGATCAAATCCACTATCAGCACAACGTTCAACCATACCTTTGAATTGTTTTCGCACATTCTCTGGGCCCAAATGACTCATCTGGATATACACACCTCCATTGGGAGTGGCTCTACCTGCGCGGATTTCAGAATTAATAGATCTAGAGACTATGTCTCTGGTGGCGCGCTCATTACGGGGATCGTAATTACTCATAAAGCGCTCTTGGTTGCCATTTAGCAGATAGCCACCAGCACCGCGTAACCCCTCCTCCAATACTGTGCCGGTCATACGTGTTCCGGGTCCAGCCAACAACCCAGTTGGGTGAAATTGCACCATTTCCATATCGCGCAATGTTAAGCCCGCACGTAATGCCATTGCTAAACCATCGCAACTCTTATCTCCGGATGGCGTATGGTATTTATACATTGTTGGGCCGCCACCAGTCGCCAATAAAACTGCTTTAGCTCGCACCAATACGAACTCGCCTGTCTGCATGTTCAGCATCAGTACACCTGCAAGGGATTTACCGTCCTTACTCTGAATCAGCTCTATTGCACGATGTTCCTCTAGCCTATTAATTCCCCTAGCCCATACCTGTTCAGCCAGGCGATTAATGATTTCGATTCCTGTCAGATCGCCCTTGTGAACAGTACGATCGAATGTTTGGCCTGCAAACGCTTTTTGATGAACAGTCCCATCCGGGTTGCGATCAAAAAAACAGCCTAATTCATTTTCTAATTCATGAATACGCTCTACAGCCTTACTAACCAAGGTCCATGCTAGATCTTGATCAGAGAGCCACTTACCACCCTCAATCGTATCCATGAAGTGGCGCTCAACAGAATCTCCTTCAGCCAAAGCAACGTTGTAGCCACCTTGTACCATCCGCGTACAACCGCATTTACCTAATAAACCTTTAACAGCAATCGTGATATCTAGATTAGGATTCGCTTGATGAGCGTGCAATGCGGCAAATAGGCCTGCACCCCCAGAACCTAAGATCAAAATATCCGTTTCAATGGTTGGAATGTGGGTCATGATGCTATTCCAAGACTCTTGAGAACGGCTTCTTTTTTGCTCGCAACATCTGCCTTGACTTCCTGATAAATGCTGCCACCATGACTATCCATAGCGACGAGTAGCGGACCGAAATCTTTAATCTTGAATCGCCATAATGACTCTGGATTGAGATCATCCATATCAACATCTTCAATTTTCTCAATCCAAGTAGTCTCTAAGGCAGCGGTTCCACCAATAATGGCCAAATAGACCCCGCCAAATTCCTTGAATGCACTCGCCGATCCTTCGCGCATACCGCCTTTGCCAACAATCATGCGCACACCATTTTGCTTCATCAGTGGATGCGTAAATCTCTCCATCCGATCTGAAGTAGTAGTACCAATACAAATGGGCTCATATCCAGCGGGAAATTTTTCGCTACTTGGTACTTTACGTACATTTGGTGCAGTGTGAATGACAGCATGACCATTTAAATCAAACCGAGTTTTGCGACCATGATCAAACATATGAATTTGAGTCGCATCACGGATACCAAATAAGGTATTTTGCAAAGTCACAGTGTCGTTAATACGTAACTTTCTAATATCCGCTTCACTAACTGGAGTTTCAAGAATGTAATGAGCCATCTGTAATCTCCTTAGAATCCGAAAACCATGCCAGACGGCGTGAATGTGACACGCGCTCTGCGCGCCGAGTGGCATTGCATATTCACGGCGACGGGATTTAGAGTGATATGAGTATGCGCAAGCTCCACATGCACAGCAAAGGCGGTGCCATCACCACCAAGCCCTTGGGGTCCGATTCCTAATTGATTGACGGCCACACTTAACTCTTTCTCAAGCTTGGCCCCCTCCTCATCACTGCATACAGTTCCCAACTCGCGGGTTGCCGCTCTTTTAGCCATAGCAACACATTGATCAGAAGTACCCCCTATACCGACTCCTACTATAGTTGGAGGGCATGTTTTTCCTCCAGCAGAAACCACACTCTCGATCACAAATGATTTAACTCCACTAATGCCATCTGCAGGTATTGCCATTTTTAAGAAAGAATTATTTTCTGAGCCACTACCCTTTGGGACCATTTCAATTTCTACTGTTTCAGATTGATCGATAAAATCTAAATGGATTGCAGGCATATCGATGCCAGAAGAAGTGTGATTATTTTTACGAGTAATCGGATGAACCACCGATGATCTCAAGGGATATTCTTTTGTAGCTCGCTCACAACCCTTGCGTATTGCCGCTTTTAATGCCATACCATCAAATTGCACATTACTACCAATCTTCACGTTGTAGATAGGCAAACCAGTGTCTTGACAAAGAAGATTATCTTCTCTTTCGGCAACCGCAATATTAGTAATCATTGTTTTCAATACCACCTGAGCACGCGAATCTGTCTCTGTAGCATTTAAGCGATCAATTCCTAACTTAACATCATCGGGCAATATTTTCAAAGCTCGTATGTATAGTTCTTTGCATGCCTCTTCTACCAAGTTCATCTGTAACTGCATGTCATCCCAATCAATTAGCAAAAAATAAAAATAAGATCCCACAGGCGATTGCAAACAAGATTGAGATTTGAATCCAGCCTTTACGCAAGCCTTTCCATGGCCCAAATTCAATCATTAGCAAACGTATTCCACCCGCTAAATGCACAGCGAGCAATACCACCAATGCCCACTCACCAAACTTGAAGACCCAGAAATCTGTTATAGCTAAAGACTTTTCAAAACCTTGCGCACCACGCAATGATTGGGAAAGCATCAAAAAGTGCAATGGTAGAAAACATGCTAGAAGCAAGCCAGATAATCGGTGGCAGAGGTAAGCAAAATAGGACAGATGGCTTTTAGCCCGATAATCCAGCTTTGGTCTAGAACTCATACGTTGCCACCCGTAAACACGCCAATAACCGCTGAGGTGCCAAGCACCAAAATCAATAGCGCCAGCAACCACGAGAGCGGCTTTGCCAAACCGTTTCTTGGGAAACTCTCATGCAAGATATTCGCCAAACCAATTGGGGCATGCACAAAACATGCCAGAACAAATATCTCGTAAAAAATAGCAAAGAGCACATTTCCTTGAGTCCGCCCCAGTATTTCATGCGCACTTAACCCGTCTCTAATAGCGTAAAAAATGATGAGCAAATGAATTGCCACACAGATGCCGAGGACCATAGCGCTAATTCTTTGTGCATACCAAAGCTTAGCTTGTAACACCCCTTGACTCATAATTTGCCCCACTTACTACCTCTGGTAGCTGCTCTAGAAATCATTTTTTTCAATCCAGCGATACTTGCCGTTGGCTCAATTCCTTTGGGACAGCGTTCGGTGCAAGAGCCTTGTGTATGACACGCATGGCAGCCCGCATCGCCTGCTACTGCACTCATCCGCTCTAATTGCTGTACATCCCTAACATCATTGGTAAGCGTCCAAGCTCTGTTGAGGGCAGCCGGTCCAAGATAATCTGGCCTAGCCTCAACGACCTCGCAAGAGGCGTAGCAAACTCCACAACCAATGCATTCAATCCCGGCATTTGCAAGCTGCCTTTCTTCGGAGTCCGGTTGAACAGTTGCAAATTCATCATGTCGAGTTTGACTACCCTTAAAAAAACCTACTGCATTTTTCCATTTGTTAAAGAACTCCCGCATATCCGTTGCAAGGTCTTTAATAACAGGCAGATTCGTTAAGGGGGCAATCTCTAGTGAATCACCCTTCAGAATTTGTGATACATGAGTTCGACAGGTCCAGCGAGCCACGCCATTGACAGTCATCGCGCATGATCCACACATACCGACGCGACAAGCAAATCGATAGCTCAAAGTAGGATCGAGCTTTCTCTGGATGTAGGTGACAACATCCAAAACAGTTTGATTGGGGTTTCGCGGCACCAAATATTCGACAAACTCACCTTCTTCTGAGCCGCGCCAGACTTTCACTTTGAGATTTGCATTAGACATAAGGCCATTATATTGGGGAATAGTAAAAAATAAATCGAATTATATTTTTGTTGAGATAAATTTTTTCTTTATAATTCTGGGATGTCCAGCATAAAAACCCTCAAAAACTTCCTTGCCATTACCCGCCACAAAAGTGTAGCGGCGGCAGCCAGAGAAATTGGTCTCACGGCAGCAGCAGCTGGGCAGCAAATTCAGCAGCTGGAAAAAGAAATAGGGCTGGAATTATTTGACCGAACAAAACGCTCTCTTAGCTTAAATACCCATGGAAGATCGCTCATTGAGCCAATTCAAGAAATCGTTGCACGCTATGAAGGACTTGGGGCCAATTTAAAATCGGATCTTAGCGGGACTATAGTTCTGGGGGCGCTAGTCTCCACCCTAATGGGTGCGTTTGGAAAGACTTTAAACGAATTGAAACAAAATTTTCCAAGTCTTGAAATTAAGTTAATTGCCGGCTTATCCAGCGACTTTTTAAATCAAGTTTTAGAGGGCAGTCTTGACGCGGCAATTGTTACTGAATCACCTTATACATTGCCCCAAAACGTGCAATGGACCGAGTTATATAAAGAACCAATGATTCTTATAAAGCCAGCACATACTTCACATAAGCTAAGAAAATCTAAACCCCCAACCCAAGATCTTCCATTCATTCGATTTGAGAGAAATACCTGGACTGGCCATCTTGTTGATCAAACTATTAAAGCCAACAAACTATCCATACAAGAGGGCATGGAACTAAATTCCGTCGAAGCAATCATTGAATTGGTGCGACAAGGACTTGGATACTCCATCGTCCCCAAGCTAGCAAACATATCTTGGAGCAATGATCAACGCCTTTACATACAGGAGTTACCAGGAAAAACAATCTACCGAAAAGTAGGGCTTCTAGAACGCAAAAAACATGGTAGACAAAACATCACGCAAGCAATAAAGCAGCACTTTCTTTCTAGCTTATAACGCCTCACGATAAAGCCTTGCTGCATCGACAAGAGATATGTCTCGGGGGCTATTCATCAAGAGTCGGGTTTGCAACATAGCATCTTGCGCCAGTTGCTCAACATCAGACTCATATATACCCACCTCCGAAAGACGTTGTGGCAAACCTAATTCACCAGCTAGACCTCCAAGGTAATCTGCCAACCGCATTGCCTGATCCATGCTCGACCCTTCTAGGCCGGGCTTAATAATTTGACCAAGCTCTGCATACATGGAATGAGCAGACTCAACACAAAAGCGCATAACTGGCGCCAACATTAATGAATTTGATAAACCATGTGGAATATGAAATCTTGCGCCAATTGGATAAGCCAAGGCATGCACTCCAGCAACAGGCGCATTAGTAAATGCCATTCCTGCTAAACAAGCTCCTAGCAACATATTTTCACGAGCCACAATATCGCTACCAACTCGAACTGACTGGTGTAAATTATTAGACAATAATCTAAGCGCTTCCTTTGCAACGCAATCTGACATAGGATTTTTTAATCTCTTGGTGGTAAATGCTTCTATAGCGTGGACCATCGCATCAATACCGGTTGCTGCTGTTACATGAGACGGTAACCCAAGCGTGAGTTCGGCATCCAGTATTGCCAAGTCCGGCAATAAATAAGGCGAAAGCACGCCCTTTTTTTCACTTTCGCTTACCGTCACCACAGAGCTCTGCGTTACCTCAGAACCAGTACCGGCTGTAGTGGGAACCAAAATAAGTGGAAGCCTTGGTCCTTTAGCCATGCCAATCCCATAAATATCTTCCAATTTCTCAACGCCCGATGATAAAAGAGCGACTAACTTCGCAACATCCATAGAACTGCCACCGCCAAAACCAACAATGAAGTCGGCATGAGACTCTTGGGCAACCTGAACAGCCTTCTCAATCACGTGAATAGGGGGATCGGCTATGACTTCAGAAAAAATTTGGACCGCTAGGTTTAATTCTTTAAATCGAGCAAGAACTCTATCAAGCAAACCCGCACTTAGCACCCCCGGATCTGTCACTATTAAAACTGACTTGCCTGCCCTCTCTAAAATCTTATCTGCAAGCTTAACTGAACCACCTCTTGCAACCAAAATAGAGTGGGTAGAGTAAAAATCAAATTGCATAACTCAGAGCCTTGGAATATTTTAAAAAGGTTTTAATAGAACTTTTGCTGCCGCAATTCGTCCAGCATGCAAATCACTAAATGCTTGTGGACCTTCATCTAAAGAACGTTTCTCGACCCAAGATAAATCTCCAAACGCATTACGTGCCAACAAATCAACAGTTGCCTTTAGGTCCATGGTTGAATAGGTATAAGTTCCAAGGAGAGTAATTTCTGCTAGCGTGAGTTTTCTCATGTCAATCTCACTGGCCCAGTCCTGCAAACCAACATGCATAATGACTCCACCTGGCTTTATGGCAACCAAAGCCGAATTGCGTGTTGGTGCAGCACCAACACAATCCATCACAAATTCATAAGCATTCTCTGTGATCTGAGCTTGCATAGGATTGATTGTTTTGCATCCCACATGCTTTTCGATTGCGCTTCTACGTAATGGATTAACTTCAACCACTGTCAAATCATCTACACCATAGTGTTTTAAAAGTAGAGCTGATAGCATTCCAATTGCGCCACCACCGAGTATCAATGCCTTACTTTCCTGGATAGGGCGCTGCATAACGCGCATGGATAAGTTAATTGCATGCACTGCTGTAGCGCCAGGCTCCGTTAATGCCGCTGCATCAAGACTTAATTCCTCTGGAATTGCTATAAGAGAATCCGCAGGAATGCTCATATACTGAGCAAAAGCACCTGGCCTGGTCATGCCAACCATGGTGCGATTTGCACACAAATTATTCCTTCCCTGCAAACAATACTCACAATATCCACAAGTAATTAAGGGATTTCCGGTCACCCTTTGGCCTTTTGAAAACAAAGGAGAATCGGACTCCTCCACTAAGCCAGCAAACTCATGTCCAAGCACCAAGCCAGGTTTTCTTCTGGGGTCATTCCCATGATATGCATGCATATCACTTCCACAAATTCCAACGGACTCAATCTTTAGCACGACCTCACCGCCATCCAAGGAAGGATGGGGACGATCTAAAATCTGCATCTCATTTGGCTGCGTGTAAACCAGAGCTTTCATGATCCAAATTCCTTATATTGCAGTGTAACCACCGTCTAACATAATGGTTTGTCCGGTGATATATCCTGAAGCATTGCTAGCTAAGAAAACCGTCAAGCCATCTATGTCGTTTAATTCCCCATTACGGCCAATAGCTGTTTTGCCTGCATGCATTTTGACTAACTCAGGGTTCTCAAATACAGGGGCAGTGAGTGGTGTTTGAAAAAAACCTGGACCTATTGCATTGCAGGTAATACCAAATCTAGACCACTCTTGAGCAATGGCCCTTGTTAATTGCACAATTCCACCCTTTGCGGCACCATATGGAGCACTGTTTGCGAATGCGCGATAGCTTTGTAAAGATGCAATATTGATAATTCGCCCCCAATTGCGCACTTTCATTTGAGGCGCTAATGACTGGGTCATAAAAAATGGGGCAGCCAATTGAAGATTTAATTGCTCTTGCCAACTTTGAGGAGAAACTGCTTCAAAAGACTCTCTCAAATTGATGCCTGCAGCATTTACCAATATATCCACCTTGCCACTTTTTTCTAAGACTTCAGCAGAGAGCTCTTTTGCGCCATTTAAATCACTCAAGTTGGCAACACAATATGTAGCTTTAATGCCTTGCGCACTTAAATTTGCAACGGCCTTAAGCAATGCATCCTCTCGACGAGATGCAATAACGACTTCAGCTCCAGCTGATCCCAAGGCTAATGCCATGGCCTCTCCCAAGCCACTGCTGCCCCCTGTAATTAAGGCCGTTTTACCTTGCAAATTAAATAGCTGATTTACAAATCTACTCATACTTCGACGGGACTTCCAAGATCAAAAGATTCATTTGGGAAATACTTTTCAAGGCGATCATCAGCAGTGCGTGCATGAGCTTCCATGCCCTCAAGGCGGCTAATTCTTGCTGTGACCAATGCCATCTCCTTACTTCCTTCACGCGTCATCTTTTGCCATGTCAGGGTTTTCATAAACTTATGGACAGATAAGCCACCTGAGTATCTGGCAGCCCCCTTGGTCGGTAAAACATGATTTGGTCCACTAGTCTTATCGCCAAAGGCTACGGTCGTCTCTTCCCCCAAAAATAGGGATCCATAACAAGTCAAATTACTCAGCCACCAATCTAGATCTTTTGCATGTACCTCCAGGTGCTCACTGGCATACTGATCAGAAACTGTTGCAACTTCTTCACGCGTGCTACATACCACCACTTCTCCGTAATCACGCCATGCACATGCTGCAGCATCTTTAGCAGTAGGCGGCAACATATCTATCATCTGTGGCACCAATTGCATCACCTCATTGGCAAGCTTTTCGGAAGTTGTAAACAGCCATGCCGGGGACTCATGTCCATGTTCCGCCTGTCCAACCAGATCACTTGCGACAATTTTTGGATCTGCAGATTCATCGGCGATGACCGCAATCTCTGAGGGTCCAGCGAAAACATCTATGCCAACCTTACCAAACAGCGAGCGTTTAGCTTCTGCGACAAACTTATTTCCAGGGCCCACTACGACATCAGCCGGCTTTCCTGTAAAGAGGCCATATGCCATTGATGCGATAGCCTGCACACCACCCAATGTCATGATGACATCTGCTCCAGCAGCTTTAAATGCATACAGAACATATGGATGAATTCCACCACCACGAAATGGGCTCGAGCAAGCGATAATATTTTTAACGCCTGCTGCTTTTGCGGTTGCTACCGTCATATATGCTGATGCAATGTGAGCATACCTACCCGATGGTGCATAACATCCAACCACATTTACCGGCAATACCTTTTGCCCGGCAGTAACGCCCGGATGCAATGTTGTAGAAAAGTCGTTGATACTTTTTTTCTGAGCTAGCGCAAAGTCAAATACCTGCTTAACAGCAAAATCAATGTCTTTTTTAACTGCATCAGGTACATCTGCCAAGACCTTATTGATATCTGCCTCTGACATCACAATATCACCCGACCATTTATCAAGCTTCGCAGCGTATTCTTTAACAGCTACTTCACGATTTTTCTCGATATTTTCAAGCATTTCACTAACGACTTGCTGAGCCGTGGACGTCTCAGTCTCTGGAGTTTTAGCTGCTTTTTTTAAATAACTAATTGCCATTTTTAAATCCTAATTTCTGTAAGCGCTTACAACTAGCGCCCTAAAAAATGAGGTTTCCCTCATCTTTTAGGTCCGTTTAAAAACTATTTAGTGTTATTTGCAAAATCACGAAGCTTTTTATCAGCATTTACCATTTTCACAAACTCATTAGTAACGTATTCGTTTGCTGGTGGAATAGTTTGAATTGCTCCGGTAGATTGCATAAAGGCAGCGATTGCAGTTAGCCATACCTCAACCTGTGATGGGCCTTTTGAGTTATCCATAATCCTTAACTCTCCATCTAAGTCATAGTTTGGTCGAGTGTCAAACTCTTTCTTCATAGATGCTTCAGAAATAGTGACGCCACCTTGTTCATAAAACTTCTTCATCATAGCGATAGCCTGTGGTTTATTGGCGTTCATCCACTTCCAAGCGCGCAAATATATCGCTAAAAATTTTGCTACATTTTGTGGATTTTCCTTCGCATAATCACCGCGGACAATTAGAGCACCAGGCACAAATGCGCCTCCATCCTTGCCGCTACAAATAACTTTAGCTCCAACTTTTTCTTCCAGAGTGTAAATATTTGGCGCCCATAGACCACCAAAATCTGCGTTACCTGACGACATTGCAGAAATGATTTCACCTTGGCCCATGTTTTTAATCACAACATCAGCTTTAGTTAAGCCATACTTCTTGAGGCAAGACTGAACGGCAAAATCACCCGTTGAATTGCCTGTTAAAACAATAGTTTGTCCTTTGAGAGACTGTGGATTGGCCGCAAATGCCTCGGCCGCCTTTGGTGTTGCAAGCAAGGCATTTCCAGCTGACTCATCGTTGCTTAAACCAATTGTTTTAATCCCAAATCGAACATAACCTAACACTGCCGGAACAGAGCCCGTACCGCCCACATCCCAGGACTTGGAAGCAGACGCCGCGATTTGCGGCACGCCTGCAGGAAAGGTGCTGAACTCTGGCTTGAGACCCAACTCCGCCCACCAATTTTTTTCAGTGGCCACAAAGAATGGTAGCGCCCAATACAAAGCCGGCTGATAACTAACTTTAATTTCTGTTAGCGCAGGCTTTGCTTGCGCATAAACATTGCCTATGCTCGCCGCAGCTAGCATAGTTGCCCCCAAGATCCCTACTAACGTTTTTTTCAATTTCATATGAGTCCCCTTCGTCTATTTCAAAAGTTAATTAATGATCAACACCCAGGTTTTGCTCCCTAAGTAATTTCCAAATCTGACTACGTAACTGCACAAAAGAACTTAAATCCATTACATCTTCAATACGCGTGTACTGATCCCAACCCTCTTCCTCTCTAATACGCTTTACTTCAATGACATCCCTAATGAGCCCCGGCCTTCTAGACATAACGACTACACGATCAGCAAGATATACAGCCTCTTCGACAGCATGCGTGATAAACAAAACTGTTTTTGGATTTTTACGAGCCAAGCGCACAAGCTCCTCCTGCATCACAACTCGTGTTTGCGCATCTAAAGCGCCAAATGGCTCATCCATAAGCAGAACCTCGGGCTCCAATACATAGGCCCTAGCAATTGCAACACGCTGCTGCATGCCACCAGACAATTGGTGTGGATATGCTTGTTCATAACCCTCTAAACCCATCAAACCAATTAAACGAGCAGTTTTTTCCTTCTTTTCCTCAGAACTCATATGCAAAGACTTGAGTCCAAATTCAATATTTTCCTGAACTGATTTCCATGGAAATAATGCAAATTGCTGAAAAACGACTGCTCGGTCTGGGCCGGGATTTCTGACCTCTTTACCACCCACCATTACACGACCTTTAGTTGGCATTTCTAGTCCCGCAACCATTCGCATGCAGGTCGTTTTACCGCAGCCGGACGGACCAACAATAGCGACAAATTCCTTATCATTGACATGTAAATTCACTCCTCCAACAGCTAGAAATTCCTTTCCACCCTGCTTAAAACTGCGCTCTACGGATTCAAAAACAATATCTGCCATAACTCAAATTTCTTTATAGTGAATAGCCAACTTTTCAGCTTGCCTTAAAAGTACATCAATTAATAATCCAATCAATCCAATTGCAATCATTCCACTCATCACAATCTCAGTTTGAATACTTGCTTGCCCCTTCACCATCATGTAGCCAACGCCACTAGAAGCAACAATTAATTCGGCTCCCACTAAAGATTGCCATCCCAAACCAGCAGAAATCCTGAGGCCAGCAATAATTGAAGGAATTGCCGCAGGAAATAACACCTCTGTCATTAAACGAAACTTGCCTGCACCCAACATTTTTGCCGCCTCAAGGTATTTTTTATCAACATGTATGGCGCCTCGATAGGTGTTTATTAATACCGGTGGAAATGCGCCCATGAAAATGACCAATACTGGGCCGCCTATTCCAGTTCCAAACCACAGGGCGGCAAATGGCACCCATGCTATAGGGGCAACGAAGCGAATACTCTCAAAAAAAGGGGTTATGAGTTGATTGGCAAATTTAGACAAAGCCATCAATAAACCAAGAGGAATACCAATAACAACGGCCAATACAAAACCAAATAAAAAACGTTGAAAACTGGAAGCAATATGTGCAAGCAGCGTATAACCAGAAAACGGCTCATTAAGAAGATGAATAAATTTCAATAGCACTTGATGTGGTTCTGGGAGAAATTGCTTAGGCACCAAACCAAGGGCTACTGACAGATACCAAAAGCCAATAAAGCTAGCCAGCCCTAGACCCGTCCATAAAATAAATTCACTTTGATTTAAATGATCGCGCTGAGCCATCATGCTCTCCACGGCATAGCAAAGCGCTCTGCCCTTGCCAATATTTGAGTCATCAACCATCCTGAGATGGCGACACTTATCATGCCAACCATAATCATTGCAGGATTAATATCTTGTGCCGCTTGATTGAGGATAGAGCCCAATCCTAAAGTGGCGCCAACCAATTCAGCCGCAACCAAAGTAGTCCACGACGCCTGGAGCGATAGCCTTAGACCCGTAAATATCAATGGCAGAGCGCCTGGTATTAATACTTCTTTGTAATAGGTAAAACGACTTACCCCCAACATAGCAGCAGCCTCTCTTTGAGGGGTCTCTATTGATCGCACTCCCGTAAACGTGTTAATAACCGCAGGTACAAATGCAGCCACATAAATCACCATGACCTTAGCTGAATTTCCAAGCCCTAACCAAACAATAGCCAGAGGAATCCACGCTAATGGCGGAATTGGTCGCAGTGTTAAAAAAATGGGGTTTACGAATGCTTCAATTTTCTTGTTAGCACCCATCAAAATTCCAAGCAATATACCTAGGGATGATGAAACCAAAAATCCTGAAGTGACCAACACTACACTTTGCAGGACGTGCTGATAAAGCTTCCCATTGCCATAACCTTGAATAGCAATAATTTTGAATGAATTCCATGTATCTGTTGGCGAGGGAAATCGAGAACTAGAAATGATGCCAGTCCACTCAGTCAATCCATACCAAGCTAGCATAAGGATTGCAAAAAACAATAGAAGAGATAAAAGCTTGCTAAAAATTTCTAATTCCTTTTAGAATGACAGAAAATGTAAGCGCTTTCATTCTAACCATAAAAGTAGAAGAGAAATTAACGTTACAGCCTTAAATGGACTAGGACTTTCCCTTAGAATCTCATGAAAAAACATGTAGGACCGATCACGATTGCTCATGTTGCAACTGCAGCAAAAGTGTCTACAGCCACCGTCTCTAGAGCATTAAACAATCCAGATTCTGTTAGCTCAGAATTAAAAGAAAAAATTAATGGCGTGATTAAGAAGTTGGGGTACATTCCTAACGCAGGCGCTAGAGCGCTAATGCTAAAGCGCTCTGGAACTATAGGTGCAATTGTTCCAACCCTCGATAACGCTATCTTTGCGCAGGGGCTTGCTGAATTTCAGCGCCAACTCAACCAATCTGGTCATCAACTTTTAGTGGCCAGTAGCAACTACGATCCAGATATCGAAGCAAAGCAAATCAATAATCTTCTAACTAGAGGCGTTGAAGGCATTGCTCTGTATGGTACCAGCCAACAACATGCGGCCCTTAAACTACTAAAAACTCGTAATCTTCCTTACATTCATGTTGGATCATTAGCCACCCCTTATAACGGTTACGCTTCCGGCTTTGATAACCGCGAAGCTATTAAACCAGCGGTAAAACATCTTCTTTCCCTGGGACATAAGCAATTTGGGATTCTGGCTGGCATTACAGTTCATAACGATCGCGCTAGGGATCGGGTAGAGGGGGCGCTTGAACTTTTAGCAGAAAAAAAGATCAAACTAAAAAGTGGAATGGTTGTTGAATGCCCCTATGATCTTCTTGAGGCGCGCCTTGGATTCAAGAAATTACTTCTTAATAACCCTAAAATTACTGCAATTATTTGCGGTCAAGACGTTCTAGCGCTTGGAGCGTTTCTTGAGGCACAAAAACAAGGCCTGCAAATCCCCAGAGATTTATCTATAGTGGGATTTGATGATCTGGAAATTTCTCAACATCTCACACCCAGCCTCACCACCATTCGGATTGATGCAGTCGGTATGTGGGCGCAGGCGGCCAATCACTTAATTTCACAAATCAATGGCGTCAAACACCTCCCAAGAAAAATTCAAACGAGTGTAAATTTAGTCATTCGAGAATCAAGCTCTTCGCCAATCAAGAGTTAAACATAAAAAGAAAAGCCACCCCGCAGGATGGCTTAAAGAGATTTATGGAGGTATTACTAAAACACACTACAGAATGAACAACTCCATATTAGCGCGCACCATTCATGACATTAAACGCGCATGCATTCATTTGAGCATAATGCACTAAATTAGTGCTACTGTTCCTTTTTAGTGGTTCTCTTTAGCGTGATTGATCGAATACTTGGGAATTTCAATCACCAAATCCTCTTTGGCCACAATCGCCTGGCAAGATAAACGGGATTGTGGGTTTAGACCCCAAGCACGATCAAGCATATCTTCCTCGTTTTCATCGGGGGGATTCAGGCTTTGATAACCCTCTTTCACAATTACGTGACAGGTAGTGCAAGCACAAACCATATCGCAAGCATGTTCAATCGGAATATCGTTTTCAAGCAAAGCCTCACAAATTGAAGTGCCTGGTGCCGCCTCAACAACCGCACCTTCTGGGCAGTATTCACTATGGGGAAGAACAACAATCTGAGTCATGGCATTTTTTCTAGTTTTTGATTTAAATTTCTGCAACGTTCTTACCAGATAACGCTTTCTGAATACTGGCGTTCATGCGTTTTTGCGCAAATGCATCTGTGGCCTTTGCAGCATGATCAACCGCCTTACGCACTATTGCACTATCTGTTTCCTCCAACAAAATCTTTTGTAACTTTTCCATTTCATGGTCAATTACTAGCTGTTCAGCTTCACTCAATAGATTACGATCACTCTCTAGCGCTGTTTTGACAGCATCCAATAAGCGTTGTGCACTGACTTGTTCTTCACGCAATGATCTTGCCAATAAATCTTCTTTTGCTGATGCAAAGCCATCTTGCAACATCCGAGTAATTTCAGCATCCGTTAATCCATAGGAAGGCTTGATATCAATTGATGCCTTTACTCCAGAACCCTGCTCTGTTGCACTTACAGACAGAAGACCATCAGCATCCACCTGGAAAGTCACCCGAATACGGGCAGCACCTGCTGCCATGGGCGGAATGCCACGCAACTCAAAACTGCCTAGCGAACGACAATCTTGCGCCAACTCACGCTCTCCTTGCACTACTTGGATCATTAAGGCTGTTTGACCATCCTTAAATGTTGTGAAGTCTTGCGCCCTTGCTACTGGAATAGGTGTGTTACGAGGGATAATTTTTTCCACCAACCCACCCATAGTTTCGATACCCAAAGATAGTGGAATGACGTCAAGCAACAACCACTCATCGTCTTTGCTTTGATTGCCTGCCAATAAATCCGCTTGCATTGCAGCGCCCAACGCAACTACTTGATCAGGGTTTAAATTATTTAACGGCGATGTACCAAATAATTCACCTACGGCTCGTTGCACATTAGGCATACGTGTCGATCCACCCACCATGACAACACCTTTAACATCCTCAGCCCTTAAACCTGCATCCCGCAGTGCTTTTTTGCAAGACATTAAGGTTTTATTGACTAAATTTTGTGTGATTTCAAAAAATTGATTCTGACTTACGCCAACGTTTACTACTGTCCCATCCGAAAGCGTCACATGCACACGTGCCAAAGGGTTATGACTTAAGGACTCTTTTGCCTGCTTGCAGCCTTGTAACAAGGTTCTATGGTCATGCACCGATAAAGGCGGCAACTTGGCTTGCTCAATAACCCAGCAATAAAGACGATGATCGAAGTCGTCACCCCCAAGAGCCGAATCTCCGCCGGTTGACAGCACTTCAAATACGCCCTTGCTCATGCGCAATATAGATATATCAAAAGTACCGCCACCTAAGTCGTAAACCGCATAGATACCTTCAGCTGCATTATCTAGGCCATAGGCAATTGCTGCAGCAGTTGGCTCATTTAATAAACGCAGTACTTCAATGCCCGCTAGTTTGGCTGCATCTTTGGTTGCCTGTCGCTGTGCATCATCAAAATACGCCGGCACAGTAATGACTGCACCCACAATGTCATCATTAACTGAATCCTCTGCCAACTGCCGAAGCCGCGCGAGAATTTCAGCAGAAACTTCAATAGGACTTTTGTCTCCTGCAACAGTCCTCAATTTGAGCATCCCCGGCTGATCAACAAAATCATATGGTGCACTCTCGATATGCTCCACATCTGCTATGCCTCGACCCATAAACCGCTTTACAGACACAATCGTATTTTTAGGATCAATTGCCACACTTTCTAAAGCCTTAAAACCCGCTTCAGTACGACCATTGGGCAAATAATGCACCACAGAAGGCAACAGCTGACGCCCTTCCTCATCTGCAAGTACTTTAGGTAAAGCATCCTGAATAATGGCCACCAAAGAATTCGTAGTGCCTAAATCAATTCCTACTGCAATACGGCGCTGATGTGGCGCAAGAGATTTGCCAGGTTCAGAAATTTGTAAGAGCGCCATAATGATTTTTATTGTTAAGAGCGTTTCAAATTAGAGCAGCAATCGTGTCATCCAATTCAACAGCGAACTTATCGATAAATAACAAACCTCGCAATAGCTCTGCAGCACGCGGATAATTTTTAGCAACATCTATTGCTTGTGTGATTTCCTGGAGAATACTTTCTTTAGATTGCTCTACTTCCATCATTAATTCTTCTAGCGCAGGCAAATCTTCCGCCTGTTCATCAAGACTTTCTCGCCATTCCATTTGCTTCATCAAAAAAGCAGCTGGCATTGAAGTGTTGGTTTCTAGATTGGCATCTACGCCATGTAACTGACATAGATACAAGCCACGCTGGATGGGATTTTTGAGGGTTTGATAGGCGGTATTAGCCAGGGTTGCCATTTGCATGGCCACGCGTTGTTCTGCTTCACTGCCACGAGCATGGCGATCTGGATGAACTTCCTTTTGAATCGTCAAATACGCTTGATCAAGCGCCGGCAAATCGATATTGAATTGCTGATGAAGGCCAAAAAAACGAAAATAATCGTCAGACGCGGAAGGATTCGCCACAACCACACTCGTCTTTTACGTTCGGATTTTGAAACTTAAATCCTTCGTTTAAACCCTCACGCACAAAATCCAATTCGGTGCCATCTAGATAGGCCAAACTTTTAGGATCTACAAATACTTTTACACCATTCGATTCAAACACCTGATCTTCAGCAGCAGGCTCATCAACATACTCGAGCTGATAGGCTAATCCCGAACAACCGGTTGTTCGAACACCCAAACGCAAGCCACAGCCTTTACCGCGCTTCTCAAGATTGCGATTGACGTGCTTTGCTGCTTTTTCGGTAAGTGTAATTGCCATGATGACTTGTATTAGTAATATTTATTTCTCTGGGTGCTTTTCTTTGTAGTCAGCCACTGCAGCCTTGATTGCATCCTCAGCCAAAATAGAGCAATGAATTTTCACGGGTGGCAATGCTAACTCTTCTGCAATGAGAGAATTTTTAATCTCCAATGCTTGATCCAAGGTTTTTCCTTTCACCCACTCCGTCACTAAGGACGAGGAGGCAATAGCAGAACCGCAACCATAAGTTTTAAATTTGGCGTCTTCAATAACACCTTGATCATTTACGCGGATCTGCAACTTCATTACGTCGCCACACGCAGGCGCACCAACCATGCCAGTACCAACGCTGTTATCACCCTTCTCAAAAGAGCCAACGTTGCGGGGGTTTTCATAATGGTCGATAACTTTTTCACTGTATGCCATGATATTTCCTCTTTAATTCTCAATAATTAATGTGCTGCCCACTGAATCGTACTGAGATCAATTCCATCTTTATACATTTCCCATAATGGGGACAGTTCGCGTAACTTCGCAATCTTGTCCTTTACTAGCTTAATCGTGAAATCCACTTCTTCTTGGGTAGTGAAACGTCCCAAGGTAAAACGAATTGAACTATGGGCTAACTCATCATTGCGCCCTAAGGCGCGCAATACATAAGAAGGCTCTAAGGAAGCGGATGTGCAAGCGGAACCGGATGAAATCGCCAAATCTTTGAGCGCCATCATCATTGATTCGCCCTCGACATAATTAAAACTAATGTTGAGGTTATGAGGTACGCGACTATCCATATCGCCATTCACATACACTTCTTCAACATCTTTCAAGCCATTGAGCAGCCGATCTCGCAAGGCACGAATACGTTTATTTTCTTCGGCCATCTCTATACGGGCAATACGAAATGCTTCGCCCATACCAACGATTTGATGCACTGCGAGAGTGCCAGAGCGCATTCCGCGCTCATGACCACCACCATGAATCTGCGCTTCGATACGAATGCGCGGCTTACGACGCACAAATAATGCTCCTATGCCTTTGGGGCCATAAGTCTTATGAGCTGAAAAACTCATCAAATCGACTTTGATTTTTTCTAAATCAATTTCAACCTTACCGGTAGCTTGAGCCGCATCCACATGAAAAATCACACCACGTGCACGACAGAGGTCGCCAATGCGGGGTATATCCTGCACAACACCAATTTCGTTATTCACATACATTACTGAAGCCAAAATGGTTCCCGGCTTCATGGCAGCTTCTAATTGGGCAAAGTCAATCAAGCCATTAGGCAATACATCCAAGTAGGTAACCTCAAAACCTTCTCGCTCTAGTTCGCGACAAGTATCCAAGGTAGCCTTGTGCTCTGTCTTAACAGTAATAATGTGATTACCGCGATCTTTATAAAAATGTGCAGCACCCTTAAGTGCCAAATTAATGCTCTCTGTTGCGCCACTCGTAAAAATAATCTCTCTCGGATCAGCATGCACCAATTGCGCCACTTCAGAACGCGCCCACTCAACAGCCTCTTCCGCAGCCCAACCATAGGCATGACTACGAGAAGCTGCGTTACCAAATTGCTCGCGCAAGTAAGGCAACATCTTATCGACCACACGAGGATCAATCGGCGTAGTGGCTGAATAGTCCATGTACACCGGAAAGTGTTTAGGACTAAACATCGGAACCGGTTGCTGAGGCAGATCTTGTGGAGCGTTCATGATGTATTTTGAATATTGATAAAAGCGATTTAACTTTGACGAGCCAAATTAAATACTGAGTTAATTAATGGCGCCTTAGGAGCAACTTCTTTCTTGGCAACTAATGCAGGAGCTGATTTTTCAACCTTAGGACTTTCAACCTTGATTTTCTTTTGGCGCATGTCCTGAATTACCATGCCACGCCCTTCTTGCTGCTGTACCAAATCTTTTAAAGTGACTGAGCTTAGGTACTCAACCATTTTGAGATTGAGATTGCTCCAGAGATCATGAGTCATACAGCGCCCATGCCCTTCTTCTTCAGAATGGCAATTACCTTTACCGCCACATTGCGTAGCATCGAGCGGCTCATCCACGGCAACAATAATGTCAGCTACGCTCACCTCATTCGATGGTCTAGCGAGGGTGTAACCTCCGCCAGGACCGCGAGTACTCTCAACGATGTTGAAGCGACGCAGCTTCCCAAACAATTGCTCGAGATAAGAAAGGGAGATCTTTTGTCTTTGACTGATACCAGCCAAAGTAACGGGTCCATGCGATTCACGCAGGGCTAGATCGATCATTGCGGTTACTGCAAAACGGCCTTTAGTTGTAAGTCTCATATGTCACCTTGGTAATGGATTGTTATGGACAGCTCATGG
>JACCDO010249831.1_pt1 | contig 41445 bp, 33 predicted proteins | sample 7446101 | NCBI WGS metagenome assembly JACCDO01 (sample SAMN15323440, study PRJNA562643) | freshwater metagenome | isolation source: river surface water | place: USA:Blue River Watershed | collected 2017-08-16 | reverse complement strand
GCTGCCAATACTCGCGCATGAATTTTGATGGGGATAATCCCCCTAAAAGATCGAGGGGCTGATCTGGATGCATGGCGAGGACCTAGGGCAATAGATTTTTAAGTTGATACAGCGCATCAAGCGCTTCTCGTGGGCTAAGCGTGTCGGGATCTAACTCAGCGATAGCTTGACGAATGCGGGCTTGTGCAGCTTGATCTTGTGCGGCTTCTGCCTGTAGCGCTGCAGGCTCCGTCGTTTGGACGAATAGCCCGAGCTGGGGTGTAGGTGCGCCTTGCGATTCGAGTCGCTCGAGTTCCCGTGTCGCGTGTCGAATAACCGCTGCAGGAATGCCAGCACGCTGCGCGACCTGGATACCATAGCTGCGACTCGCTGGGCCGTCCTTGACCTCGTGGAGGAACACAATTCCTGTCGGGGACTCTGCAGCTGCCAAATGAACGTTTGCGGTATTCGGTTGTTCGGCCGGCATTCGTGTGATTTCAAAGTAGTGGGTCGCAAAGAGTGTCAGCGCATGATTGTGTGTCACCAATCGCTGTGCAATCGACCATGCCAGTGCTAGGCCGTCATAGGTTGAGGTGCCTCGACCTATTTCGTCCATCAAGACCAAGCTCTGTGAGGTGCTGGACGCGAGAATGGCTGCTGCTTCAGTCATTTCCATCATGAATGTCGAGCGCCCACCAGCAAGGTCGTCTGCTGCACCGATGCGGGTAAAAATGCGATCTAAAGGCCCAACGGCTGCACGCTTGGCTGGTACAAAGCTGCCGATACGTGCGAGTAAGGCAATCAACGCAACTTGGCGCATATAGGTTGACTTGCCGCCCATGTTTGGACCCGTGATGACGAGTAATGAGCGTTGTGCGTTGAGCAGGCAACTGTTGGGTGTGAATCGTTCAATGGATCGCTCCACAACGGGATGACGGCCAGACTCTATGTCGATTGCGGCGTGATCCAGTAGCTGTGGCGCGACCCATTCATGTAACTGCGCATGATGCGCTAAGGCAACAAGCGCATCCAGTTCTGCGCAAGCACTCGCACAGGCTGCCAACGCATTCACACTAGGCACTAATTGTTCTAACAGTTGGTCAAAAAGCCATTTCTCACGGGCGAGCGACCGATCCTGAGCGGACAGGACTTTATCTTCCCAAACTTTTAGTTCTGGAGTGATGTAGCGTTCTGCGTTTTTTAAGGTCTGGCGTCGGCGATAGTCTTCGGGAACCTTGTCTGCCTGCGCGCGAGAAACCTCAATAAAAAATCCATGTACGCGATTGAACTCGACACGCAGTGTTGAGATGCCTGTACGTGCCCGCTCGCGCGCTTCGAGTTCAAGCAAATACGTACCGTTATCGGTTGAGATTGAACGTAATTCGTCGAGTTCTGCATCCATGCCCGCCGCAATCACGCCGCCATCACGTACTTGCGCTGCAGGCTCAGCGGCAATTGCGCGTGCGAGTAGTTCGTGGAGCCCCTCGGGAGGACGCAGGTGGGTCGAGAGCGCCAGTAGACGCTCAGAATGAGGGGCGGCATCGCCTAGCAGTCGTCCCAATTCGGGTAGTGCACCAAGTGCGTCTCTTAAGCTCGCGAGCTCGCGAGGACGCACAGACAGCAGGGCGATACGCGTTGCGATTCGCTCGAGGTCCGGCAGCTTATCTAGATCTGCACGCAGAGATTGAAGAAGAGGGATGGCATGCAGCAATTCGCCACGAGTTTGGTTGGTGCCAAGCAGAGCGGTGATGGCTGACTGTCGAGCAAGCACGGGTACATTGTCGCGCAGCGGGTGGTGTATCCAGCGTCTAAGTAACCGACTACCCATGGGGGTGCAGCACCCGTCAACGATCGAGAGTAGCGTTGGCGCTTCCTCACCAGAGATCGTTCGTGTCAGCTCCAGATTTCTACGCGTTGCTGGATCCATCAGCACATATTGGCTTGCACGGTCCGCGCTCAGTGTCTGAATATGTGACAGCGTTTGCGTTTGGGTACGACCTGCATAGCGCAGTAGCGCACCGGCTGCACAAATTGCGATCGGCAAATCGTCGATATCAAAGCCAGATAGTGATTGCGTATTGAAGTGCTTTAACAAGTGCGCTTGAGCCTGTTCGGCTTCGAAGTGCCAGGATGGTACGCGCGTGGTGGCACAAGATAATGTGAAGCTCGGCTGCGAGTCTTCGGCGAAGATAACTTCGGCGGGCTCGATACGATGTAGCTCTGAGTCCAGGGCCTCCGCGGCGCACTCTGATATCTTAAATTCACCACTGGCAAGGTTTAGCCACGCGAGTCCGGCGCGACCGGACTTGTTGCCTTTACTCGGCACAAAGACCGCCGCAACACAGCGATCTGCTTTTGCTGGTAGAAGCGCTTCATCCGTCAAGGTGCCGGGAGTCACGATACGAACGATCTTGCGCTCGACAGGTCCTTTGCTTGTTGCAGGGTCTCCGATTTGCTCGCAAATGGCAACCGACACCCCTGCGGCCACGAGTTTGGCAAGATACTGCTCGGCGGCATGAAACGGAACGCCAGCCATGGGGATGGGCGCGCCGTTCGACGAGCCACGACGGGTAAGTGTCAGATTGAGCAGTCGTGCACCACGCTCAGCATCCTCATAAAACATTTCATAAAAGTCGCCCATCCGGTAGAGCAATAAAAGCGGACCAGCCTCAGCTTTGAGGCGCAAGTATTGCTGCATCATCGGTGTGTGCTGTTCGATGGAGGCCGGCTGTAGATCGTGTTCTTGCATGGAAGTGTGGGTGAAAGCAAACAGGCGAATAGGTATCAAGTGTAAGGCACACAGCGCAGTTTGGCTCGAGCTGCGACGGATTGCCTTTCTGTGCAGTGGACTTCTCTATAATCCTCGCTAAATTATTCCCATATGCCACGTTTGGCGATAAGGTAAAACATCATGATTTCAAAAATCGTTCCTGATCTAGAGGCTGCAATGGCCGGTATTCAGGATGGTGCGGTGGTGCTCATTGGGGGCTTTGGCGGAGCCGGCCAGCCGCATGAGTTAATCGATGGTTTGATTGCCCAAGGTGCGAAAGAACTCACCATCGTTTGCAACAATGCGGGCTCTGGCGATACGGGTATCGCAGCTTTGCTTGCAGCGGGTCAAGTACGAAAGGTTGTGTGTTCGTTTCCGCGTCAGGCCGATTCCTATGTGTTTGATGGACTGTACCGGGCGGGCAAGCTTGAGCTGGAACTTGTTCCGCAAGGCACGCTAGCTGAACGCATTCGCGCGGGCGGTGCGGGAATTGGTGGCTTTTTCACGCGCACCGCTGTCGGTACAGAGCTTGCGCAGGGTAAAGAGGTGCGTCACATCGATGGTGAAGACTACATTTTAGAGGCGCCTATCAAAGCGGACGTGGCAATCATCAAAGCGCACCGTGCGGACCGCTGGGGAAACTTGGTCTACCGTAAGACTGCCAGAAACTTTGGTCCGATCATGGCGGCGGCTGCCAAACTGACTATCGCACAGGTCAATGAGATCGTTGAACTAGGTGAGTTAGATCCCGAGGCGATTGTGACGCCCGGTGTTTACGTCAAACGTGTTGTCAAAATTTCAGGCGGGGCAAAATAATGAAACGAATTTCTCGAGACGAAATCGCAGCCCGCGTCGCGCGCGACATTCCTGAAGGTGCGATCGTGAATTTGGGTATTGGGTTACCCACCAAGGTTGCGAATTACCTACCAAAAGATAAAGATATTTTTCTACAGAGCGAAAACGGTGTGTTGGGTATGGGGCCTGCACCGGCGCCTGGAGAAGAAGATTTTGATCTAATTAACGCTGGGAAGCAGCCGGTGACCTTGTTGCCGGGTGGAAGTTATTTTCATCACGCAGATTCGTTTGCGATGATGCGTGGTGGTCATTTAGATATCTGCGTACTTGGTGCGTTTCAAGTGGCGCGTAACGGGGATTTGGCGAACTGGTCGACCGGCGAGGCGGGTGCAATACCGGCCGTCGGCGGCGCGATGGATCTTGCCGCAGGTGCGCGCGACGTGTTTGTGATGATGGAGCTGCTGACTAAGGAAGGGGAGAGCAAACTCGTTGAGCGATGCACTTACCCGTTAACCGGGCTGCGCTGCGTGTCTCGCGTCTACACCGATGTGGCCGTGTTTCAGATTGAATCGGGCGGGGTAGTGCGTGTGGTGGATGATGTATCTGGTGCCGGCGAGGCCGAGTTACGTCGGATGACGGGATTGGACCTCGTTTTCTAAAGCACTACTCGTCCACTAGTTTGTTTAAGCGCTGGGCGTCCAGTTTGGCTGCTTGCCCTTCCACTTTTGAGCCCATTGACTCAATTGTTTGGCATAAGTGCGCAATACGCGCATCTTGCTTGGATACATGCGTGATCAGTTCGTGTAATGCCTTAACCAACGGATCTGCGGCGGCTGGATCTACAGCGTAGGCGGTAAAGCCTCCGGCTTCTGACGAGGGCGCTTTTGCGGGATCTTTTTCTAGCATTGCCTGGATAGGCGCGGCATCCCAGTCCGAGTCGCATGGTGATATCTTGGTTGAAGTGGTCGCTGTAGTCGCAGGGGGCGCAGTCGGCTTCGCTTCTGTTGTCGTGTTCGTTCCGACCTCAATGACACGAGCCGGGTTGCCGACAGCAGTTGCTCCCGGTGGCACAGGTTTGACCACAACAGCGTTGGATCCAATGCCTGCGTCATCTCCGACAGTGAAGCCGCCTAAGACCTGTGCGCCCGCGCCGACCACCACGCCCTTACCAAGCGTGGGGTGACGTTTGGTTCCTTTGTAAAGTCGGGTTCCGCCAAGAGTTACACCCTGATAAATCGTGCAGTCGTCACCGATCTCGGATGTCTCTCCGATCACTACGCCAAAACCGTGATCAATGAAGACGCGACGACCAATCGTTGCGCCGGGATGAATTTCGATGCCGGTGAGCATGCGGCTGAGATGCGAGACTAGCCGACCGAGCCAGTAAAACTTAGCTTGCCACAAACGATGCGCTAGTTTGTGGGCCATGATGGCGTGCAAGCCGGGATAGCAAGTCAGTATTTCCAGCTTGCTGCGTGCTGCCGGGTCTCTTTCGAGAATGCAGTCAATGTTTTCGCGCAGAGAGTTAAACATGATGTCGAAAGCTTAGCGTAAATCTCTCCCGACGATTGGATTAACCCGTTTAGCGCGAAGGATTGCTTGATTTAAGGCCGCGCGCAGCCGAGATCATGGCGGTGCAAACGCCTCGCCACATATCGACCTCGTCTTGGGTTAGGTCTCCCCGATTAAACAGATGACGCATGCGGGGCATGAGTTTTTTGGGGTGCGCCGGGTCTAAAAAACCGACAACTTCAAGGGCTTCTTGCCAATGCACGAGCAGTGCTTGAACGGCCTGACCGCTTGCTGGCTGACTGCCTCTATCCTTCTTGCTATGGGCCGTTGCTTGGTTAGTAGCTTGATTGCCGACGGTGTTAGCGGTACTAAGCAGGGCATAGCGCAGCTCCCACGCACCAAGCTGTAGCGCCTGAGAGACATTCAGGGAGCTGTAGGCCGGATTTGCGGGGATGTGACAGACGCGATGGCAAAGCTCGATGTGCTCGTTGGTGAGTCCGGATCTCTCGGTGCCCACCACAAGGGCTACTCGCGCATCTGGATGCTGTGCGAGGTGCGCGCGCGCGAGCAGGGCGGCTTCTCGGATATCGCAGGCTGGGGGGCCTAGTTCCCGATCGCGGGCAGTCAGGGCAAAAGCCAGGGTGACAGGGCCCAGTGCCTGTTTTAGGGTCTCGAATGTTTGTGCGGAAGCCAGCACGTCGCTCGCCCCGCTGGCGAGCGCAACCGCCTCGGGTTGGACGGTGATTTGTTCGATTTTTGGGGCGACGAGGGTCAGATCGTCAAATCCCATGGTTTTGATCGCCCGGGCGGCCGAGCCGACGTTTCCGGGGTGGCTTGGCTCGGTCATGACGAAGCGAACTCGGGAAAAATCAGGAGTCATTTAAAATCCCGCTTTAGCTTATTAAAAAATAGACACGCATATGCACCCGATGCTTAATACCGCCATCAAGGCGGCCCGGCGAGCCGGATCGATTATCAACCGCGCGAGCCTCGATCTAGAGCGCCTGCAAGTGGCTCGTAAAGGGCCTCGCGATTATGTCACGGAAGTCGATCGTAGCGCCGAAAGCGCCATCATTGAGGTGCTTAGCACCGCCTACCCAGACCACACGTTTATGGCGGAAGAGTCGGGTGTTCTCGGTCACACCGCAGAAGGCGAGCTCGCGGCAAATGAATGGGTCATTGACCCCTTAGACGGCACAACAAATTTCATTCATGGTTTTCCGCACTATTCGATCTCTATTGCCTTGCGCCAGCGCGGACAGATTAATCATGCGGTCATTTACGATCCGGTTCGTAATGAGTTGTTCACCGCGAGCCGTGGGGGCGGGGCATTTTTAAACGACCGTCGCATGCGCGTCTCCTCCCAGTTGAAGTTCCCTGATGCCTTAATAGGAGCGCGTTGGCCAGGCTCCGTCGGTCCAGACGAGACCTCGGCACCACGCTTTTTAGAAATGGCACGCGGTTGTGCAGGCGTGCGTCGCACAGGGTCTGCTGTGCTGGACTTGGCCTACGTAGCCGTTGGCCGATTGGACGGATTTTGTGGTCTGGGCCTAAAGCAATGGGACATGGCTGCTGCCAGTTTGATGGTGCTTGAGGCTGGAGGCTTGATTGGAGATCTCGAGGGCGAGCAGTCTTGGATGGAGTCGGGCAATGTGATCGCGGCAACCCCAAAGATTTTTACGCAGATGCTCGGCATGGTGCAGGGCGAGCGTACTAAGTAATGTCGAAATAAATCCGCCGTTTGTGAGTACCAAGCTCCTACGGCGGAGGGTTGATATCGGCTACTATAGTTAGATTAGTAACTCTCGGAGCCCTCCATGGAGTGGCTGCTTGACCCAACCGTTTGGGTCGGCTTATTTACCCTAGTCATACTCGAGATCGTTCTCGGGATAGACAACCTGATCTTCATCGCCATTCTTGCCGACAAGTTGCCACCGGCAGAGCGCGAACGCGCGCGCGTGATTGGTCTATCTCTGGCGCTTTTCATGCGCCTGGGGCTTCTGGCCGGGATGTCTTGGCTGGTTCAGCTCACCGAACCTTGGATTGTGTTGGGACCCATCAGCTTGTCGGGTCGTGACTTGATCTTGATTGTGGGTGGATTTTTCCTGCTCTTCAAAGCGACGCTCGAGTTACATGAGCGTTTAGAGGGCAATCGTCAGCAGGCGGTTAGTGCTCCGGTTTATGCAAGTTTCTGGGTCATCGTGACGCAGATTGTCGTGTTGGACGCGGTCTTCTCACTGGACGCAGTGATTACCGCGGTGGGTATGGTCGACAACCTGGCCGTCATGATGATCGCCGTGGTAGTGGCTGTCTTGATCATGTTGGTGGCGTCTAAACCACTGACTAAGTTCGTCAATGCGCACCCGACCGTCGTCGTGCTTTGTTTGGGTTTTTTGTTGATGATTGGGTTCTCGCTTGTTGGCGAGGGGTTTGGATTTAAGGTGCCCAAGGGCTACTTGTATGCCGCCATCGGATTCTCTGTATTGATAGAGATCTTGAATCAGCTCGCTCGACACAACGGCTTAAAGCTCGAATCTAAGCGACCAATGCGAGAGCGTACTGCCGAGGCTGTGTTGCGTATGCTGGGCAAACCGTTACCCCAGGACGTGATTGTTCAAGCACCGAGTGATAATAAGGAAGAGGCCCCCGTCACCTTTGGCGTCGAGGAACGGAACATGGTGAGTGGTGTCTTGACGTTAGCCGAGCGCACCATTCACTCGGTGATGACACCGCGTACAGAGATCTCCTGGATCAATCTTGATGATGATCCGCAACTGATTCAAAAACAAATTGCTGAAGTTCCGCATAGTTTCTTTCCAGTATGTCGTGGTTCGGTCGATGACGTAATCGGTATCGGCCGTGCGAAAGAAATGATTGCAGATCTGCTCACGCATGGGAATGTCCGGCGTGCGAGCTTGCGCGAGCCAATCATTGTTCATGACACCATCAGTATTATCCGTTTGATGGATACGCTCAAACGCTCACGCGGGCAACTGGTGCTTGTCGCTGACGAATTCGGCACGATACAGGGCTTGGTAACGCCTATTGATGTCTTTGAGGCGATCGCGGGCGAGTTTCCGGATGAAGATGAGACCCCTGATATCGTGGCCAGTGGCGAGAATGAATGGGAAGTGGATGGCGCCGCGGATCTGCATCAACTTGAGCAAGTGTTGAATACTGAGGGGCTTGTGGATGAGGATGAAGACTTCACCACGCTGGCGGGCTACTTGTTATCGCGATTCGGTCAGTTACCCGCGCGGGGCGATCAATGTGAGTTCGATGCACCCCATGCGCGTTTCAAGTTCGAGGTATTGCGCATAGAAGGGCGACGAATCGCCCAAGTGCGTATTACAAAAATTATTGCGTCATCTGAGATCGTATCTGACTAGTTTGGTGTCAGATCGAACAAACTCAGACCGTCTTCGTCAATCACCATCCAACCGCCGCGAGCCTTGCGATTGTCGTCAGTGATGTCGCAATCCCAATCCGGCAAGACCCATCGCTCGCAACGGTTGCCGTCAACAGTCAGCACATTGCGTCCCGGACGGTGGGTGTGACCATGCACGACGAGCGAGACGTTGTGGGCTCGAATCGCTGCGGCAACTGCATCAGCGTTCACGTCCATAATTTCGCTCGATTTGGTTTGGTTAGCGACCATACTTTCCCCCCGTGCTTGTGCCGCGAGGGTCAGGCGTTCGGGGATGCTTTTCGCTAAAAAACCGCTTTGCCAAGCAGGGTTGCGTACCATTGCGCGAAACTGTTGGTAGGCGACATCATCCGTACAGTACTCATCACCATGGCTCAGCAACATCGTGCGTCCTGCTATGGTGACTAAGACCTGTTCTGGTAGTAGTTTTGCACCTAAACCGGAGGTGAGCGCTTCGCCCATCAGGAAGTCGCGATTACCTCTGCCGAGCCATACGGGAATCTTGGCGGCGCAGGCTTTGATTGCCATGAGATCTAGTGCCAACCATGGGGGGGCGACAACAGCGACGTCATCACCAATCCACGCATCGAAGATGTCGCCCGGCAAGAGTAGTGCAGACGCCTCCTTGGAGGCGAGCTTTAAAAAGTCACGAAAAGCCTCGGATGTTCCCACGGTATGTTGACCGAGGTGTACATCGGAGGCGAGCCAAACCGGCCCTGTTAACGCAATCTTATTCAATGACGGCTGCCTTGGTGATGATCAGGTCCGTGGTCGGAACGTTTTGGTGAAAACCACTGTTACCAGTCGCGACACCTTTCATTTTATCCACAACATCCTTGCCCTCAACGACTTCACCAAATACAGCATAGCCCCAGCCTTGTGCTGTGGGAGCGGTGTGGTTCAGGAAGTCATTATTCGCAACGTTGATAAAAAACTGCGCAGTGGCAGAGTGTGGATCCTGCGTGCGTGCCATAGCCAAGGTGTACTTGTTATTTTTGAGGCCGTTATTGGCTTCGTTCTCGATAGGTGCTTTGGTTGGTTTTTGTTTCAACCCAGGCTCGAAGCCGCCGCCTTGAATCATGAAGCCATCAATCACGCGATGGAAGATTGTTCCGTCAAAAAAACCATCATTCACATACGCTAAGAAATTGGCAACCGTCTTTGGTGCTTTGGCCGCATCCAAAGAAATGATGATATCGCCTTGGTTGGTGGTCATTTTTACGCGTGGGTTGGTGCTCATGGTTACGCCTTGTTTTTGGTTCGAGGTTGAGGGAGGTGCCGCATGCGCAGCTAAACAGAAGAGTGGAATTAATCCGAGAAGTACAAGCTTTCGCAAGGAGCGTAGCAAGTTGAGTGATGTGTTCATTTCTGGTTTGATTGAATGATGTCTGTTACCGAACGGATACGGGGGCGCAGGTCGGTAGCGCCCGCTTGAGCGGCACGCTCATAGGCTCTGAGAGCCAGAATTAATTGCACATCGCCCAAGTTAGCTTGCGTCCTGGCCGAGTTTGGATTGATCATGAGTGACATCTCTAGGGCGCGTCGCGCTTGCTCTAGTTCGTCACGCTTCACATAGAGGTCAGCAAGATTGTTCCAGGGTTCGGGGAGCTCTGGGAAGCGCATCGTCATGCGTTGATAAATCGCCTCAGCCTCTGGCAGGCGATTGAGCTCGGTTAGGAGTCGAGCGTGCAGAAACATGAGCTGGACGTCAGTGCCCGGGGTGTGACGATTCGCCTCGATCGCCTGTCGCTTTTCGATTGCATCGAGCGCCTCTTTCAGGCGCCCAGTGCGTATCAGGCCCTCGATGCGCTGGCTAATTTCCGCAGGGGTCAGCGGGACGCGTGTATCGATGCCCGGAGCAATGGCGTCCAACAACTTCGCCAAGCCTTCCCAGCCGCCTTCGGGCGGCTTGTCGCCGATAATCAATTCTGGTCCCGAGCCGGGGACAGCTGAAGGCAGTTGTTGCCGAGGTGTTTGACGTGGGCTCGGATCGACTGGATCGGTCGCGAGCGGATTAATGTTGCGCGTCGTGGGATTGCTTGGGTAAGCGCCTTGAGCCTGCGCGTGCAAAGGCCACAGCACTGCCGTGCTGATAGCGACTAAAACGGACGCAATGCTTTTGGGCAGATTCAAGGTGGACAATCCTCAATTGCTATACTTGACGATCCGCATTTTAGCTCCGCTTTTAGGTTGCCAAACGCGAGACCTGTTATTTTGCCTCGATTGGCTCGAAAGCTTCTTTTTGCCCCTACCGCATGCTCCAGATCTACGACTCGCTCTCTAGAACCAAAAGACCCTTTGTCGCCCTGAAGGCCGGACAGGTAGGGCTGTATGTGTGTGGCATGACGGTTTATGACTACTGCCACTTGGGTCATGCTCGGATGTTGGTGAGTTTTGATGTTGTACAGCGCTGGCTCAGGGCTTCAGGTCTGAAAGTCACTTACGTCCGAAATATCACTGACATTGACGACAAGATCATTAAGCGTGCCGTTGAAAGTAATCGTCGTATCGCGGAGGTCACGGCGTTCTTTATTGAAGCAATGCATGCTGACGAGCGCGCGTTGGGTGTACAAGCGCCTGACCACCAGCCTTGTGCGACGGAGTATGTGGGCGACATGTTGGGCATCATTAAAGAGCTAGAGAAAAATGGCCTGGCCTATCAAGCCGATGACGGTGACGTCAACTTCGCAGTCCGGGGTTTTCCTGACTACGGGAAACTATCTGGAAAATCTCTGGATGATTTGCGCGCTGGGGAGCGAGTCGCTGTGGCTTCGTCGAAGCGTGACCCATTAGATTTTGTGCTCTGGAAGTCCGCCAAGGAGCATGAGCCCGCTGATACGCGCTGGGATTCGCCTTACGGCTGGGGCCGTCCTGGTTGGCACATCGAATGCTCTGCCATGAGTAAGGCAATCTTAGGGGTGCCGTTGGATATTCATGGTGGCGGTCCCGACCTCAAGTTCCCACATCATGAAAATGAAATTGCTCAAACCGAGGGCGCGTTTGGCGGCACACTAGCCAACACATGGATGCACTGTGGTCCGCTTATGGTCGATTCGGACAAAATGTCCAAATCCTTAGGTAATTTCAAGACGATTCGCCAAACGATTGGGTCGGTGAATGCATCCCCAGGCGCTGGGGAGTCGTCTGATTATGTTGTGAATCCTCGCGAAGCCGAGATGCTTCGCTTTTTTATTGTGCGTAATCATTACCGCAGCCCGCAGAACTATGCACCAGATAATTTGATTGATGCGCAACTCTCGCTCGATCGTCTGTACCAAACGCTTCAAAACACGCCTGTTGTGGCAGCGGCGCAGGTAGATTGGTCTGGTCCTCAAGCGCAAGCTTTCCGTGAGGCGATGGACGACGATTTCAACACAGCGGGTGCTGTGGCTGCGTTGTTTGACCTGGCCAGTCAGGTCAACCGCACGCAAGACGCAACGCTATGCGCCCAATTAAAGGCGCTAGCGGGCATATTAGGTCTGTTGCAGCAAGATCCGGCAGTTTATTTTCAGAGCGCCACGCGCTACACGCGGCGCGCCATCGAGGAGGCAGCCGCCGGGCAAGGGGCTGCGAGCGGCGGGTTGATGCCTGAATCAGAAATTGAGGCGTTGATTCTTGCGCGTGCTGAGGCAAAAAAGGCCAAAAATTTTGCAGGTGCAGACCAAATTCGTGCAACACTGAAAGCTGCAGGGATCGAGCTTGATGACAAGCCCGGTGGTTTGACTCAGTGGCGCCGTGCCTAAGGTTTTTTGATATGCCGACTACCGTCGTTCAGACCGTAAAGCCTGATTATTGGGATACCGCTGTTGCACACTTGATGCGACGTGATCGCATCATGAAGAAACTCATCCCAAAATTTCCAAATATAAGCTTAGTGTCGCGTGGGAATCCCTTCATGACCCTGGCTCGCTCGATTGTGGGTCAGCAGATTTCCGTCAAGGCGGCGGAGTCGGTCTGGCAGCGCCTTTTGCTCGAGTGCGGTAAACGTCCGACGCCTGCGTCCATCCAAAAAGCAGGTGTGGAAAAACTGCGGGCAGCCGGACTGTCAGGACGTAAGGCCGAATACATTCTGGACTTATCGACACACTTTTCAGAAAAGCTTGTTCATCCAAAGAAATGGGCAACGATGGATGATGAGTCCGTGATCGCTGAATTAACCGCGATTCGTGGAATTGGCCGCTGGACGGCCGAGATGTTTTTGATTTTTAATCTGCAGCGTCCCGATGTATTGCCGTTGGATGATGTGGGTTTGCTCAACGCAATCTCGTTACACTACTTTAGTGGTGAGCCCGTTTCGCGTTTCGAGGCGCGAGAGGTTGCGCAGGGCTGGCAACCTTGGTCTACCGTAGCAACGTGGTATCTGTGGCGCAGCCTAGACCCCGTTCCGGTGGAATATTGATTTAGCGTCATTGTTCAAAGAGTCGAAGAAATATGCGTAATACTTTTTTAGAGTTCGAGCAGCCGCTTGGTGAGTTAGAGGGCAAGATCGAGCAGTTGCGCTATGTGCAAGCGGATTCGGCCGTTGATATTTCGGACGAGATCAATCGCTTGCAACAAAAAAGTCAAACGCTTGCGAAAGAGATCTACGCCAAGCTCACGCCCTGGCAGACATCGATGGTCGCGCGTCACCCGCAGCGGCCCTACACTCTGGACTATGTGCGGGAGATTTTTACTGATTTCCACGAACTGCATGGCGATCGTATGTACGCAGACGATCTATCAATCGTTGGCGGCATGGCCCGCTTTAACGGTGCGCCGTGCATGGTGATCGGGCATCAAAAAGGGCGTGATACCAAAGAGCGGGCGGCTCGAAATTTCGGGATGCCTAGGCCGGAGGGCTACCGCAAGGCGTTGCGTTTAATGCGCCTCGCTGAAAAATTCAATTTGCCAGTTTTTACCTTTGTCGACACCCCTGGCGCATATCCAGGGATCGGTGCGGAAGAGCGTGGTCAGTCCGAGGCAATTGGCCATAACTTGTATGCAATGGCTGAGCTTCGCGTACCGATTATCTCGACAATTATCGGCGAGGGTGGTTCAGGTGGTGCGTTAGCGATTGCTGTCGGCAACGTCGTGATGATGTTGCAATATTCGACGTACTCGGTGATTTCGCCTGAGGGTTGCGCTTCGATTTTGTGGCGCAGTGCGGATAAAGCATCTGAAGCCGCCGCTGCACTTGCGATTACTGCCGATCGTTTGAAAGAGTTTGGGTTGATTGATCGTATCGTCAATGAGCCCGTCGGTGGTGCGCACCGGGATCCCCGTGTGATGGCGCGCTTGTTGCGCCGCTCGCTCGCGGATGCGTTACGTCAATTGTCGGGCATGACCCCCGAACAGCTCATCGAACATCGTCTTGAAAGACTGCTTGCATACGGCCGCTTTCAAGAGGTTCGGGCTTAGAGGCTTGGTTGTCAGTAACGGCTGACACAAGCCCTGAGCAAAGCGACGCGTTGCATGTCGCGATCGCGCAGTCGCTTGAGAAACTTCCCAGCACAGCGTCGGTGGCGATTGCCCTGAGTGGAGGGATTGACTCCGTTGCACTCTCGCTTGTCGCGAAAGAGGTTTGCGCGCAAACAGGTCATACCTTGCATTTTTTTCATGTGCATCACGGCTTATATGCTGAGGCAGACGCCTGGGCTGCTCACTTGCAAACATTCGCGCATGATCTCGGGGTGCCGCTATCTACGGGACGCGTCGCAGTCGCGCAAGATTCTGGTTTAGGAATTGAAGCTGCGGCGCGGCAAGCGCGATATGCGGCTCTCGCTGAGATGGCGCACGCTAATCGTGTCACCGCGATCTTGCTCGCGCATCATCGACAGGATCAGGCTGAAACGGTATTGCTACGCTTGTTACGTGGGGCAGGGGTATTGGGACTGGGGGGAATGCAGCCTGATGTCGTGCGCGGCGAGTTGCGGTTATTGCGTCCATGGCTGGATGTGGATCGCGATGCACTGGTTGCACTGACGGGTGCGTATGCACAACGCTCCGGATGGCATCCGATTCAAGATCCCAGTAATAGTGATGTACATTTTGCACGCGGTGCCTTGCGGTCAGAGCTCGTTCCTGTGCTTGATCGTCGTTGGCCGGCGTGGCGCCAGACGGTGACTAGGCACGCTAGGCAAGCTCAAGAGGTCTCGGAAATTCTGGATGAGGTCGCCGCCGGTGACTGGCAGACCCTAGATCCAGATCTGGAGGGCATGAGTTTCAGTTTGCAGCGGTGGCGAGGTCTAAGCGAGCCGCGGCAGGCATTGGTCCTGCGGTTTTGGCTAAATCGGCGTGGTGTCGCCATGCCCGTTGAACGTCGCTTGGCAGAGTTGATGCGCCAATTGCGTCAATTACACGCCTTGGGACACGATCGCGAGTTGCTTTGGCAGCACGGTACCTGCCGAGTTCAGTGCCTACGGGGGCGGGTTTCCCTGTCTTCGGGCTAAAATAGCGGACTTTGCTCCTGCCTCACGGTATTTTTGCTCACACTATCATGGCACTTATTGTTCACAAGTACGGCGGCACGTCGATGGGCTCGGTTGAGCGCATCAAAAACGTAGCCCGTCGAGTTGCTAAATGGCACGCAGCCGGTCATCAGGTCGTTGTTGTGCCGTCGGCGATGTCCGGCGAAACCAATCGACTCTTGGGTTTGGCGAAAGAGATTTCTGAAAATGCAGATGGACGCGAGTTAGACATGATTGCCGCGACCGGTGAGCAGGCCTCTAGCGGTCTTTTAGCGATTGCCCTGCAGGCTGTCGGCTTGCAAGCGCGTAGTTACGCTGGCTGGCAGGTGCCCGTGCGCACCGACTCCGCTTTCACCAAAGCGCGGATCACTTCAATTGAAGATGCCCGTATTCGGGCAGACTTGAACGCTGGACGTGTTGTTGTTGTCACCGGCTTTCAGGGTGTCGATGACGACGGTCATATCACCACACTCGGTCGTGGTGGCTCTGATACATCTGCCGTAGCGGTTGCGGCGGCTCTGAAAGCGGACGAGTGTTTAATCTACACGGACGTTGATGGTGTTTACACCACTGACCCGCGTGTCGAGCCCGATGCGCGCCGCTTGAGCGTGATCTCGTTTGAAGAAATGCTCGAGATGGCTTCGTTAGGTTCTAAAGTTTTGCAGATCCGCTCCGTAGAGTTTGCTGGTAAATATCGCGTACCGACACGTGTGTTGTCGTCGCTAACCGATCCCGATATTCCGCTGGACGAAGAGATGCGCTCTGGCACCCTGATTACTTTTGAGGAAGACGAAAAAATGGAAGCAGCCGTTGTTTCAGGCATTGCCTTTAGCCGCGACGAAGCCAAAGTGACCTTGCTGGGTGTACCAGACAAGCCAGGCGTTGCGTTTGCAATTTTGGGTCAGGTCGCCGATGCCAACATCGACGTGGACATGATTGTTCAAAATCAGTCGGTCGATGGCACAACGGACTTTTCTTTCACGGTCCATCGCAACGAATTTGCCCGTACGTTGGCTGTGATCAAAGACAAAATCGCTCCATCAGTGCATCCTCGCGAAGTCTTGTCGGATGACAAAGTCGCAAAGGTGTCGATTGTGGGTATTGGTATGCGTTCGCACGCCGGTGTTGCGAGCTTGATGTTCAAGACCCTCGCGCAAGAAAACATCAATATCCATATGATCAGCACAAGCGAAATCAAAACCTCGGTTGTGATTAGTGACAAGTACATGGAACTCGCTGTGCGTGCACTACACAAGGCCTTTGGTCTGGAAACGGAGCCTGCCAAAAAGGCTTAATCTGCAGTTTGCTAGGGCAGGGGCTAGCCATGCTAGAATCTTGCCTTGGTTTGGAGGCGTGCCCGAGAGGCTGAAGGGGCTCCCCTGCTAAGGGAGTATGTGAGCTAAAACTTGCATCCAGGGTTCGAATCCCTGCGCCTCCGCCAAGTAGTCAATAAAAAAGCGCCCGCTTGGGCGCTTTTTATTTTGATGTCCGTTCAATTTACTTTGATACCGGCTTTTTCAACGACGGGTTTATACATCGCGAGATCGCGTTTGATTTCATCACCAAATTGCTGCGGTGTTGCGTTTGCAGCCTCGATTCCAGACCCAAGTAACTTTGCCTTGACCGTTGGATCCTGCAGTACGGCATTGATCTCTTGATTCAATTTAGCGACGATGGCTACCGGCGTTTTGGCTGGAGCCATGATACCCACCCATGAGTTCAACTCAATCCCTGGAATGCCTGCCTCTTTAAAGGTTGGAATATCGGGGTAGCTTGTCGAGCGGTTCGCACTTGGTACGCCGAGAGCGACTAACGTCCCCGCTTTTAAGTGTTGATTGATAGACGCTGCCGAAGCAAACGTTAAGGGAATGTGTCCAGCCAAAGCGTCAGCGACAGCAGGACCGCCTCCTTTGTACGCGACATGAACAAAGTTGGAGTTGGATTGCTGCTTCAGTAGCTCGCCGGCTAAATGCACGATACTGGCGTTACCCGAAGTTCCGTAAGACAACCCCCCGGGCGTACTGTTGGCCAAAGCGACTAACTCTTTCAGGTTCTTTGCTTTTACGTTTGGATTGGCGGCCAAAATAATGACAGAGTTACCAATTTTTGCGACCGGCTCAAAATCCTTGATCGGATCGAATCCGATTTTTGAGTAGGCGTGCGGGTTAATGACAAGAGTGCCATCTAACGCTAAAAAAAGTGTGTAGCCATCGGGTGTCGCGGTTGCAACCTGCTGAGCACCAATATTACCGGAGGCGCCGGGCTTGTTTTCAACGATGACTTGTTGGCCGAGTCGTTTGGATAATCCCTCTGCGATGATGCGACCGCTCGTATCCGTGACGCCGCCAGGCGCGAACGGCACGACAAGCTTAATCGGTTTTGTTGGGTACGTATCCACCCCTTGGGCGTGTGCATAGCCAGTTGTTAAGCAGAGGCCTGTCACCGCAACGAGTGCTGCGCAGACTTTTTTAATTGATAACGTTTTCTTATTCATTTTGCTCCCCGATTCAAGTCAATATAATCACAGATCGTAATATACACACTAGCCAGCTACGCAAGCATGCGCCTAATTTTGGCGCTCAGCATGTCGACTAGCAAGACCAATCCAATCATGACCAGCAAGATGGAGCTGGTTTCGGACATTTTGAATAGGCTTAGGTAATAAGAGAGCATTTGCCCAAGTCCGCCAGCCCCAACAATTCCTAAAACAGTCGCCGCGCGAATATTGTTTTCCCAACGGTAGAGGCTGTAGCTCAAGAGCTGCGGCGCGATTTGAGGAATCTGCACAAAAAAGAAGATTTTGCTGCGACTGACTCCGCGTACACTCAGCGCAAAAGCATTATCTTTAGGCGCGTTTTCAAGTGCTTCAGCGAACATGCGGCCCAACACCCCGGTGGTGTGCAAGGCCAGTGCGAGAGTGCCAGACATCGGACCCAAGCCGGCCGAGATCAATAATAGTGCTGCCCACATCAGCTCTGGCACACTGCGTAAGGCGCTCAGCGTCCAGCGAGCACTGGAACGAATCACGTTGAATCGTCCGGAGGATATCTTGCTTGCTGGGATCGCAAGAGCGAGTCCCAAAACCACCGCGATAAGGGTTCCGAGTGCTGACATCGCAAGTGTTTCAAGCGCGGCAGGCAACAGTTTCAACCACAGCGCCTTCGTCCAGTTTGGCTGCGCGAGCTCGGTAATAAACAGCCACATCTTATGGGAGGTGTCTGCGTTGAAAAACGGCGAGAACTGTAGGTTAAGACTCGTAAAACTGGTGACAATCAAGACGCCGCAGGCGATCGCAAACAATATCGCCTTTGGTCGAATGCCAGTCTGTGCGCGAGGCGTCATGACAAAAACTTCCTCAACCAAGCGCTGACCATGTCCGAACACCATACTAACAATAGAAACACCATCAAGATTGTTAAGACTTCAGAGCCATTGAACATTTTTAATGACGCGTCCATCATCTGACCTAAACCTCCAGCGCCCACAAAGCCGAGAACGGCAGAAGACCGAATGGCGCATTCCCATCGATAAATGGTGTAACTCGTTAGTTCGTCAGCATTTTGCGGAAGCAAGGCGTAAAACAGTGTTTGTAAGCGTCCTGCACCGTTGCGCATCAAGGCCTGCGAGCTGCTGGAGTCGCCGCTTTCGAGGATTTCTGCATAGACTTTACCCAACATCCCTGCGTAGGTCAGAGCGATAGCAAGCACGCCAGAGGTGGGGCCCAGGCCTACAACGCGCACAAAAATTAAGGCCCAGATGAGTTCGGGCACGCTGCGCAAGACGATGAGAACGATACGAATGATTTCGCGCACGGCAGTAGGTAGCGCGCTCATGCGACCCGACAGGGCAGACAGGGAAAGCACTCGTACGGAAATCAATGCTAGTGGGATTGCTAACAAAATTGCGAGCGTCATCCCGACCGTTGCCATCGCAACGGTGCGCCAGGTCTCGAGTGCGACTTGCAATAAGAATTCACTTGAAAGGGCTGGTGGAAAAAAACTCGCTAAAAAATTTCCAGTCTGTTTGAGGCTCTCAGGTCCCCAAAGAGTCCAGATTTTGAACTCTGTCCATTCGAGCATCGGCCATAGAATCAGTAGGGCAATGATGGCACCGCTCACACGACGCGGCCAAGCAGGGTCGCGCAGCGAATGCACTGTAGGCGCGGGATGATAGGGGGCGGGAGTCATCAATCGGGTCAGCCAGGAGCGAGACTGTTCTGGATTAGCGGCATACCGGCGCAAAAGCAGGTCTTGCAGGCGTAGAGCCTGCCGTCTGTTCCGCATCAAAGGCGTGATCAACTTCGCTTTGATGACTGTAGAGATCCTTTAGTAGGGCAGGGGTGACTTGTGCGACGGGCAGATCGAATTGAACCCGTCCTTTTGCGAGTCCGATAATGCGGGGGAAAAACTTTAAAGCCATTTCAACATGATGCAGAGTTGCAATTAAAGTCGCTTGGTTATCTTGAGCCACTTGGCACAAGGAGGCGAGTGCTTGATCACCGCGCTGAGGATCCAGCGCTGATAATGGCTCATCGATCAGCATCAGCCGCGCTTTGGAGATGACTGCACGAGCCAGTCCGACTCTTTGCCGTTCACCGCCTGACAAACGATCGACACGTTCAAAAAGTTTCTCGGCGAGGTCGAAGCGCGCTAAAGAATCCTGCACCTCTTCCAAGTGCGTGGGATAGATCAAGTTGCGCAAGGACTGCATCAGGCTGAGTTGTGGCAGTCGGCCGGCAAGTACCGAAGTCACAACCCGTTGACGAGGAACAAGTGGTGCAATCTGCGGTGCCAGGAATAACTGGCTGCGCAGATTTGTGAGTTCGGTGCTCCCAATACGCCAGGGGTTCTGTGCGTCAAGCTGCAGTTGTCCTTCAGTTGGGCGCAGGGCGCAAGCAAGCACATGAAGCAGTGAGGTCTTACCTGCACCAGACGGACCGATAATCGCAACACTCTCGCCGGAGGCAATCATTAGAGAGGAGATGTTCAGAGCATCTCCTCCTGAAGATGGCGTAGAGGCATGCCGGACCGAGATCCGGTCAATGAGTATCTTCATGGTTGCGCGGGTAGTCTGATCAGGGAACTTAGCTTCGATTTAATCAAGACAATTGCTTATTTCAACAAGCCGGCGCTTGCTGCAGCCGCCTCAATGTCTTTGTAGTTTTCAGTTTTTGTTGGCACAAATTTCGTTGCTCGTTGAAGAGTAAGAATTTCCTTACCCTCAGGGGTATCTGGGCTCAACGCTAAGAACGCATCAGTCAGGATTTTGCGCTTCGCTTCCGGCATGGAGCTGTGTACGGTCCAGTTGTAATCAAAATAAGGGGGGGTGGTGTAAAACGCCCGAACTTTTGTTGTGTCTACCTTCTTGTCCGCAACAAATTTTTCCCATACCGAGATATTGAGAGCGCCAGCGTCTACTTTGCCTGAGGCCACTGCCGCAACGGTCGCGTCATGAGCTCCCGAGAAGGCAATGCGTCGTAAGTCAGTGTCTGGGTTGATTCCAGCTGCCAACATAAAGCTGCGGGGCATGAGGTGACCGGACGTACTTGATGGCGATCCAAAGCTTAGCGTCTTACCCTTTAGATCTTTTAGGTCCTTGATGTCTGGCGATGCGGTAATAAAAATGGATTGAAACTTCGTGTCTTCTAAACGCTGTACGAGGGGTATGACCTTTCCGCCCGAGCGGATATTGGCTTGGACAAAGGTAAAGCCTCCAAACCAAGCTAGATCGACTTTTTGGTTGACGAGGGCTTCCACGGAAGCGGCGTAATCTGACACGGGAATGTATTCAACCTTTACACCCAGAGCCTTTTCTAAGTATTTGACCAGGGGTGCTGCTTTTCGGGCGAGTTCGGTTGGAGACTCATCAGGGATGGCAGTCACCCGGAACACTGTTTGGGCTTGTGAGACTGAGATCAAGCCGATGCTCAGTGCTACGGTAGTTAAAAACACACACAAACGGCTGCGTAGTGTTGAGGTCAAAGCGTGCACAATTAGGATCCTAGTCAGGTAGATGGGTAAACTGTTGTAGGTTATACCTCATATTGTTTGAAACAGGCGTCATCGCCCCGGACACTTTCGATGTTTTCTAATAAGCCTTCTTTTTATAATGCTCTGACTGCTGCACCGGTTTCGAGCCAACAAGATCTGATAGATGGCTTATTGGCATCGTCGGCGCACTGTTCGCCCAAGTATTTCTACAATCCCTTGGGTTCAACGCTGTTTGATGCGATTACGCTATTGCCTGAGTATTATTTGACTCGAACCGAGGCGGCGATCTTCAGTGAGCACGCGCAGGCGATTCACGCACAAATTCCTGACCGAGCTGCCTGGATAGACCTTGGGGCCGGTAGCTGTGAGAAAGCGGCTCGCCTATTTGAGCGAAGTCCACCTGGCTTGTATGTTGCCGTCGATATCTCTCTGACCTATCTTATGGACACCTTGGAGCGGTTGCAGCGCGAGCACACTACTGTCCCGATGGTGGGTGTCGGGATGGATTTTTCAAGCACCTTGACGTTTGCTCCTGAGCTGCAGGCTCAACTATTCGCTCATCCAGTCTTTGCGTTTTATCCAGGTTCGAGTTTGGGTAATTTTGATCCGGTACAGGCTTTGGCTTTTCTAAAACGCATCGTCTCAGTGTGTAAGGCTGCAAAGCCTGGCTCGGGCCTGCTTATTGGTATCGATCTGGTTAAAGACTCTGCTATCTTAGAGCGAGCATACGCGGATGACCTAGGTGTCACAGCCGCGTTTAATCTAAATTTACTGCGTCACATAAACACAATCATTGGTTCGAATTTTGATGTGCGTGACTGGCAGCATTTTGCGCATTTCAATGCGAAAGAATCTCGCATTGAAATGCACTTAGAAGCACGTCGTGAGGTGACGGTATCGTGGCCTGATCAAAAGCGTGTTTTTCAAAAAGGAGAAACGATCCACACTGAGAACTCATACAAGTGGACGGTTAAAAAATTCTCTGAGCTTTTATCCTCGGCAGGCTTTACGCAAACTCAATACTGGACAGATCAAGACGCACAGTACGCTGTGTTTTGGGCAAGTTAACGTTCGTACGTCAAAGCGTACAGGTTCTAAAGCCAGAGTAGATGTCGCAGCGGCCGGGTGTGAAGAAATTACGGTATTGCACGTGACGTAAAACGTGATGCGTCACGCGCGCGGCGCCGCGCATGACTTTATGTGTGCCAAACCAAGGCGCTGAGTATTCGGTGTAGGGATGTGCAATGAAACCATCAAAGGGTTGAAATATGTCGTGCGTCCACTCCCAAACTTCCCCCCAGCTGAAGTCTTCGAGCATACGAGCAGCGCAATCCCACTCCGCCTCAGTCGGCAGTCTGCAACGCGCCCAAGAGCAGTAGGCTTGCGCATCGTCCCAAGAGATATGAACAGCAGGTGCTTGCATAGACATTGGTCTCCAGCTGCCAAAGGTTTGAACCTCGAAGCCCGATCCGGCTTTGCGAATATAGCGAGGCAAGCGGTGACCAGTCGTTGTGACAAACATCATGTATTGTGCCCATGAGACAGGCTCAAGACTTATTTCAAACGGCGCGAGTGTGACAGTGCGAGCAGTAAGTTCGTTATCGAAACAAAATTGATCAGTTGGGGAGCCCATTGTCCATCGTTGTGCTGGAACGCGTGCAGTCTTGGCTGAAAAAACACGTCCATCTCCTGTCGGATTTTTCGTTTCATTAATATCTGAAGATACCCATGTTGTTTCAAAGGGTATGCCTAATGCCTGCGCCATGTAGGTGCCTGCTTCTAGGTGCATCGCCTCGTGTTGAAGGACAAGCCAATAAAAATAAAGTGCTGCGTCATCGTCTGAAGTTTTTTGTAATAGTGTGAGAGTCTGCTCTAAGGTCTGTGCCGCATAGCTCAGGCAACTGTTGCTGGAGGGATATCCTTGATCCCAGCGTGTTTCATGTTGTACTTTTGCGCTGTCGTACCATTGGTCTGCGCAAGCAAGTACTGAATTTTCTTTAGCCAGACCGCTACGCATCGCGGCGCCTTCGCTACGGTAGGGATTACGTGCAATCCAGTATTCTTGAAACCAAGCAATGTGGCCAAGCTCCCAAAGCGGTGGATTAAATTCTGGGCTGTAAGGAATGAGCAGTTTCTGAGCGCGCTCATAAAAGCGAAAGGAACCAAGAGTGTGTAAGCGCACTTCCTCAAGCGCATGGGTCAGCTCTTTGGTGGTAGCCTTTCGCATCGTGTGTTGATTACTCTTTATGTTTACAGCTGGTCAAATTCGCAAGCCTAGAATCGTTATTGTAAGTCCGGCACTCGCGAGCGCCAATAACGGTAATTGGCAGACTGCCAAGCGCTATGCCAGCATGCTTGTAGAGACTTGCGCCGTTCGAATCATTAAAGAGTGGGATGGCGACACGCGAGATGAGGTGTTGATTGCATTGCACGCGCGGCGCAGCTATTCATCGATCGCGGCATGGCATGCACAACGCGGAGCGCAAGGGCTCTGTGTGGTATTGACCGGTACAGACCTTTATCGCGATATCCGGAATGACAACCAAGCGCAGGAGTCTCTGGAACTTGCGAACACCTTAATCGTCTTGCAACCGACAGGCCTCGCAGAGTTACCGGTTCGTTTGCGGAACAAGGCGCAGGTTTTGTTTCAATCGACAACTACCCGGCGGACGCTCCCTAAGACCACTCGTCATTTGCGGGCAGTCATGGTGGGACATTTGCGGCCGGAGAAGTCACCTCAAACTTTTTTTGAGGTTGCAGCGCTGTTATCCGAGCGTCACGATATTGAGCTGCGTCATATTGGTGGCGAACAAGACCAGGCTTTAGCGCAACAGGCGCATCAAACACAAGCTCGGTATTCAAACTATCAGTTTTTAGGCGCACGCAGCCACGAGCAAACGCGGCGATACATCCAGCGGTCTCATGTGCTCGTTCATGCCAGCGTGATGGAGGGCGGTGCCCATGTCGTGATGGAAGCAATTTGTAGTGGCGTGCCCGTACTAGCTTCGCGCGTTGCAGGAAACATTGGAATGTTGGGCGATAACTACGATGGATTTTTCAAAGTGGGTGACGCGCACGAGCTGGCAAAACTGCTGATCCGCCTGCGCGAAGATCATTTGTTTAGTACCCAATTAGCGATGCAGTGCGCAGAGCGTGCTTATTTATTTGAGCCCGCTCGCGAGCGCTGTGGATTGATTACAATCGTTCAAAATCTCACACTGAAGGAATGACCATGTCCAGCAATGAACCTCGTTTAACCTCGCTTTCGCATGGCGGAGGTTGTGGTTGCAAGATCGCACCAGCGGTCTTGTCCGAGATTTTAAAAGGCACATTGCAGATGCCGATTCCCAAAGAGTTAATGGTGGGCATCGCAACGGCGGATGATGCTGCAGTCTATAAACTCAACGACGAGCAGGCGTTGATTGCTACGACTGATTTTTTCATGCCAATCGTTGATGATCCGTATGACTTTGGCCGTATCGCAGCGACGAATGCAATTAGCGATGTGTATGCGATGGGGGGCAAGCCTATCATGGCGCTGGCTTTGGTCGGTATGCCCATCAATGTTCTGTCAACGGACACCATCGGTAAAATTCTTGCAGGCGGGGCCTCTGTCTGCAATACCGCTGGTATACCGATTGCTGGTGGACATACGATTGACTCAGTTGAGCCGATCTATGGCTTAGTGGTGTTGGGTTTAGTTCATCCGGATCGTATTAAGCGCAATGATGGCGCACGTGCTGGTGATGTGATGGTTCTGGGTAAACCCATTGGCGTTGGAATATTGTCTGCGGCACTCAAAAAGGAGGCACTTGATGTATCAGGCTACGCCTCGATGTTGAGTAACGCAACGAAACTCAATACACCAGGCCCGGAATTGGCGGAGTTGTCTGGCGTGCATGCGTTAACAGACGTAACAGGCTTCGGGCTGGCTGGGCATGCATTAGAAATCGCTCGAGGTGCTAACCTGACCGCGCATATCAAATGGTCTGATGTTCCTTTGTTGTCAGAAGTTTCAAGTTTGATCAAAAAAGGGATGGTGACTGGCGCTTCGGGACGTAATTGGGACGGCTACGGTAAGGAAATCAGAATGGGGGCGGGGCTCCCAAGCGAGTGCCAAACCTTGTTGTCTGATCCTCAAACAAGCGGGGGCTTATTAGTGTGTTGCTCTCCCGAGGCAGTGCCTGAAGTGCTCGCGGTATTTAAGCGCCATGGTTTTAATGAAGCTGCTGTGGTGGGGCACATTGACCAGGCACAGTCTAGCCGTTTGATTGTCAGCTAGTGTTTAGCGCCTCTCGTTGGCTGTCACGACTAGCGTGCACCGCGCTAGTCGTTTTTACTTCGCCTGCGTTCTGTCAACCTCTAATTGTTGGTTCCAAACGATTTACCGAGTCGTACATCTTGGGCGAGATCGTTAGTCAAGCGGTTGCGACGACTGGCCGGGATCGGGTGCAGCTGAAGTCTGGTTTGGGTAATACGGGTATTTTGCTGTCGGCTTTGCTCAGTGGCGAGATAGACCTGTACCCGGAATACACAGGCACGGTGACACGTGAGATCTTAAAAACCGAGCAAGCACTGTCGTTGACACAAATAAATGAGCGACTGGCTCCGCTCGGCCTTCAAGCAGGGGTCTTGCTCGGCTTTGATAATTCATACGTCTTGGCGATGCGACATGAGTTGGCGCAAGAGCTTCAAATTAAGACGATTTCTGACTTGGCCAAGCATCCTCGACTGGTGCCGGGCTTATCGCATGAGTTTATTGGTCGTAGCGACGGATGGAAGGGCTTGTCGCAAGCGTATCAGCTCACCAAGCTGTCGCCGCGAGGGCTTGACCATGGGCTTGCTTATGAAGCGATTGCCGCAAAGCAGATTGATGTGGTTGACGCTTATGGCACGGATTCAAAGTTAAAACGTTATGGTTTAACGGTGCTGCAAGATGATCGACGTTTTTTTCCTGCCTATGAAGCCTTGCTGCTTTATCGATCAGACGTACCAACGAAGTTTCCAGATGCCTGGAAAGTCATCCAATCTTTAGAAAATAAAATCTCACAAGAGACCATGCTTGATCTCAATACGCGTGTTGAGATTGATGGACAATCCTTCGCTGCGGTAGCACGACAGTTTTTATCGCAACAGAATGCCGGTCAGGACCGAACGCTTTCAGGCAGCGCGAGTGAGGCGCAGCGTGTCGGGGCGCGACAGTCCTTATTGCACGGCATTTTCGCGCCTGACTTTTGGCGACTAGGCACCCAACATGTCCTCCTGGTATTTGTTTCGTTAGCGCTAGCGCTAATCGTTGGTCTTCCTCTCGGGGTTGTGTGTTTTTATTTTCCCCGTCTCGGACAGGTTGTCTTGGCCGTGATTGGCGTGATCCAAACGATTCCCTCACTCGCATTATTGGCATTTTTGATTTCATTGCTTGGTCTCATTGGGACATTGCCGGCGATTGTGGCGCTGTTCTTATACGCTCTGTTACCCATCGTCCAAAGCACTCATGCTGGGCTGAGTGAAATATCTCCGTCTATGCGTCAGGCCGCCACAGCCTTAGGTCTGGGCACGCGTGATCGTCTTTGGTTGATCGAGCTTCCTCTTGCGCGGCCGATTATCTTGAGTGGTGTGAAAGTCGCGGCTGTGCTCAGCGTTGGTACGGCCACTATTGCGGCCTTTGTCGGCGCTGGTGGCTTTGGTGAGCGGATTGCACAGGGCTTGGCGTTAAACAATACTTCTTTACTGTTGGCTGGGGCGATTCCCTCAGCGGCCCTGGCATTGGTGATACAGGGCGGATTTTTTATTTTTGAGCGCCGGCTAGCAAATCGCCTGCGATGAGTCCCGCATTGCGCATGATTATCGCGTAATGTTTTGTAGTGCTTGTGCGCAAGCTAACGTAAATCTTGTGGATGCGTCGATCGCAACTTTGGCGCGCTAAGATCCATCTCGAGAATTTCATCAATGGGTTTCGCCTTTGAGAAGAGCCATCCTTGGGCGTTAATGCAACCCGCTTTAATAAGCGCATGTCTCTGTTCTTCGGTCTCGACACCCTCGGCAGTCACAGAGAGATTTAGGACGTTTGCAAGACTCAAAATTGCATCGATGATCTTCTCTTGGATTCCATCCCCTAAGCCTGCTACAAACGATGCGTCAATTTTGAGCTTATCGAGCGGCAGTTTGGCTAGTCTCGAAAACGAGGAGTGACCCTTCCCGAAATCATCGATCGCTACTTTAATTCCCATTGCTCGGATGGCTTTAAGTTGATTGATAATGCTTTGCGTTGACGTGGGAAGTTGACTCTCTGTGACTTCTATCTGGAGACCAGAAAGGTCGTGATTGACCAACTCCATGTTGTCGTTAAGCAAACGCACCAGTTTGTTATCGTGAAAAAGTTGCGGGGCAATATTTACAGCGATCGTTAACTTCGGATTAATTGCTTGTAGTCGGGGAAGATCGATTAATGCTTGTCTAACAATTGCAGCAGTTAACTGATCAACAATATGCCGGTCTTCGGCAATTGGAATAAATTCATCCGGAGCTACACGTCCCAGTACAGGATCGTTCCAGCGAGCAAGGGCCTCAAAACCGATCACCTCTCCCGTGCGCATGTTGTACTCAGGCTGATAGTGGGGTCGGATAAGTCCTGAACGAATCGCAGCGTCAATATGTGCCTCGATATCTAGTTTTCGGACAATCTTGCTTTGCAGCTCGCCTGAAAACCACACCACTTTGCTGCCTAGACTGCGCTTGGCCTCGTAAAGGCCTGCATCGGCTTGTTGCAACAGCGCTTTGAAGGTCTGACCATAAAACGGGTAGGCGGTAATTCCGACGCTTAGGCTGCCACGGATGCTATCTTCGTCAACGGCGATCACAAAATCACTGAGTTTTCGGCTTAACTCAGGCTTGAGATCTGCTATTTCTTCGAGCGATCGGATCTCGACTAAAGCTAAAAATTCGTCGCCAGAGCGGCGGCAAATAAGGGACGTTGAGGGCAGGGCAAGCGTTAAATGACTGGCCGCCGACCTGATTGCCTCGTCACCCTTTTCGTGGCCGAATGCATCGTTAATTTGTTTAAGTCGATCGAGATCGATAAACATTAAGAGGAACGGTCGCTGGTTTGCATCTGGTGCACTGAGCCGATCGGTGATTGCCTCAGAAAAAGCGCGGTAATTAACCAACCCAGTGAGCGAATCTTGGTAAGCGTACGTTCGCAAACGCTCTTCAGCAGCCTTCAAGCCACGTATATCTGTGAAGATTGTGACCTGACCTTGTTCTTGATTTTCCGCATCAAACACGCGCGATACAGTTAGACGAACGGCGACAGGCTGCCCGCTTTTGTCAAAACATTGTGTCTCGCCTTTCCAGATCCCATCACGATTCAAGGCCTCAACAATTTTCCGATCGAAGGGGCGATCGATCTGCTCTCTGTAGAGTTTGCCCCCTTTTTGTCCGAGCAGCTCGGCGCGACTGTAGCCGGTGATATTCAGAAGTGCTGGATTCACATCGACGATCATGCCGTTTCGGTCCGTGATCATGATGGCCTCGCCAGCGGTTGTAAAAAATCTTGCGGAGGCACGCAGCTGTTCTAAGGATTGGGCTTGATCCAACAAGAGTTTTTGAAGTGAATTCTTAACTGCGGAAATCTCATTCCCGGCCTCTTCGACCTTGTCCTGAATGGGAGCACCAGAAATGATTTGCTTGCTAAAGCCAACTAGATCCTCAAAACTTGCAAGGGTCTTTTTTGAGAAATCGTATGCTAAGAGACGAGCGCGTCTTGCCGAATACCATCCAACCAAAAGGACCGCGCAAAAGATACCGAGAAATAGTAGCAATACGCTACCGATCGATTCGGATACCGTTACGTTCAATGGTGCTGAAAAATTGGGGGCTGAGATAGTCGTCGTTGCTGACCGGGAGATTTGAAAAAATGAGCTTTCGGGTACGCTCTCCGTTGGATTGTTCAATCGAACGGTAACTTCTAGTGAGGGCGGTAGGCCGAGTTGCGCTAAGGTACGATCGACGCTGTAGGTCAACAAAAGAAATCCAACAGTTGATTGTGTTTGAGGCGACCGAATTGGGACCATTATCAATAGAAAACTTCCCAAACCGGGCAACGGCATAATGCGTGTGCCGGCGCTGTTGTTGAGTGCTTGGGTATTGATGAAGTCGCCCATGAGAGCGTGCTGAATAAGCGGACGACTAGCTTGAATAAAACTTCGGCCCTTGTAATCCAAGACTTCGATTTGATAGGAGGCGTTTCTGTTGATGCTGTCGATGAGTGGCGCCAGGAATGCGTCACGATCCATCGTGTCGGTTAGGGCAGTCCAAATTAACGGCGAGCTCGCAAGAGAGTCGAGCTCGCGGGCGAGAGATGTAATCTCTGTACTGATTCGGGTGCTAATAATTTTTCTGTGATTATCAATGTCTTTGTCGAAAAGAAAATAGGTCACAGAAAATAACCCGAGCACCATCAGTAATAGAGTCAGCGCAACCGACTGTCCGATAATGCGGACCATTCCGGCACTAATTTGTTCTCTGAGGGATTGTTCTTTCATCATTTTTCGAGCGGTATCAGTTCACCTGCCGCATTAATACGAACAAATAACACTTGGTCTGCTGAGAGTGCGTCGTGCCGCGATTTCGAAAATGCTGGGTTGTAATCTCGGATGGCGCCTGAGAATGGCGGCAAATTTTCTAAAGCATCACGAATTTTAGTGCGATCGGTGGAATTGGCCTGATTCATTGCGAGTGCGAGTAGGTAAACCATATCGTACGCCTGCGCGACACCGACAGGGCTTGGAATTTGCGTTGCCGATGCGATTTGCAAATGTTGAATGGCCCGTTGACTCAACATAACGGCGCGTGGGCGTGAGTTGGATATAAATGTAAAGGTTTGGATGATGTCGAACTGCATATCCGCAACCCCATTTTTTATTAGGCCCTGCAAAGAGCCTCCCGTTACCCCCCAGTGTGAAATGACGGGTAGTCGCTTGCTTGGTGGAACTTCAGACAGTGCCTCCACCAATAAGGATCCCTCTTGCTCATTCCCAATTAAGATAACTGCGTCCGCATTTTGCTCAAGGCATCGTTGATAAACAGATGCAAAGCTTTTTTCACCCCAGTTATACCAACGTTGGGCGACAACTTCGATCGAGAACTTAGGTGCATCCCTGCGAATCGCCCAGTCGCCAGATCGTCCCCATGCGGTGTTAGGCAGGATCGTGCAAACGCGCGTTGCTTTGTAGCGCAGCTTGGCATGACGCAACATTGCGTTGATCGCCCACTCATCTTTTAGTGAAAGTCTGAAGACAAAGGGATTCGTTGGATTTGAGTCAGTGATCTGGTCTGCTGAGCCCCAAACGCTTATTGAGAGTAAGTTGAGTCGGTCGGCTAACTCCATCGTCTCAATGATTGCTGGGCTGAATTTGCCACCAAGAACTGCAATCACAGATTGATCCTTGGAGAGCAGTTCAAAGTTATCTCTGGCCCTTGTCGCTAGTCCGTGGTTGTCGGTCGTTTTGATTGTCAGTAAACGACCATTCAACACTCCACCGCTTGCGTTGATTTCATTGACTGCAATCTGCATGCCTAGGGTGATCGCTTGGGGAGCGGTGTTCGTCTTAACGGAGAAGCCACCGTCGAAGGCAATCGTAATGGGTTCTGATTGGGCAGAGGGGGCCGTCGATGCGAGAGCAAAGACAAGAGCCGGGAGCCACATGCGCAAATCGAGTATTTTCATTCTTTTCCTAGCTAACCATTGAGTTGCGCTATTTCCGCTCGGTCGCGCCCAGCACTTTTTGCGCGGTAAAGCGCGCGATCCGCGTTGCCGATCAACTCTTGAATGTCAGTGTTGCGCAGAGTTTGAGCGCTCGCAATCCCAATACTAATCGTCACAGCGATGCTCATGAGTCTACCCTCGACTTGGCACTGTATCGGGGTCGAGCGCGTGATGCTTAAGATTTTATCCGCAACTTGTCGTGCCTGTAGCGCATCCGATCGTGCAAGAATAACCGCGAATTCTTCGCCGCCGAGTCGCACGAGTACGTCGGAAGCGCGAATTTCTTGAGACCAGCGCCGAGTAACCGATTTTAGTACCTCATCGCCTGTAGCATGACCCCAGGTGTCGTTGATTCTCTTGAAATGGTCAATATCGAGCACTAATACAGAAACAGGATTATCTGCAATCGCGTCCTCATTCTGCGCACGATGAATAAATGCATCGAGTCCACGGCGATTTAATGTGCTGGTTAATGCATCTGTGTTAGCGGAAGTTTGCAGTGTGTGATTCAGTTGTTCTAATGACTCGCGCAGCAAACGCTCCTGTTCGAATTTTTTTGAGGTTTCGATTGCGTCGGTCATGTCGCTGTATAGAGCGACGTATCGATATACTTTGCCCCATTGGTCTTTAAAAGGGATGATCGTTGAGTTGACCCAAATTAACTTATCGTCAAATGTACGATTTCTAAAAGTGCCATTCCAGATATTTCCGCGACGAATTGTTTGCCATAAGTTTTCGTAAAAATCTTTTGTTTGTGCACCGCTGTTGAGAATTCGGTGGTTCTGTCCAATGAGGTCTTTACGCTGATATCCAGTTACTTGTAAAAACGGGGCGTTCACATCGATGATGCGCCCATCGACAGTAGATTGGCTCATCATCACGTGAGATGTGATCGCAGTGAACATGTTTTGCGAATAAATTGCGGCTTGTTCATATCGCAAGTAGCCACGGTAAATCATGGCAATGATCGCCAAGAGGATCACGCTAAGCATCAATGCCAGGCTTGTTAATTGCATGCCTTGCTTGCGAGCTGGCTCGCTGAGCGCGTCGTGATCTGCAATCTGCGCAAAAATCTTTGGTCGTTTTCCAGTAAATCGATAGGACACCAAAAATTGGTCATTTGCACCAAAATAGAACATGCCGATTGGATGACGTTCTGTCGCTTGAAGCAATCGTTCTACTAACGCCTGTTGATTTGGTGCCTTTGGTTGGTAATTCAGTATCAAGTTACCTTGGCTATCAAGAAGTAGGATTTCGATGGATTCGCTATGCCCAATACGATTCCAAAAGTTTTCAAAGTAACTGACATTGACCGTAGCAACCCAAGAAAAACTCTGCCCTTCATGTTCGAAGGGGAGTGACGCCAAAAGCGCACGTTGCAGCGAGGATGGGGTGTTGCTGTGCTTGACCCCAGCAATATCGCGTGCGTTGAAGATTGGGCCAAAGCGCGATTGAGCTTCTGTCGCGTACGGGAGTGACCTGACTTGGCCCAAAAGATTTTGCGGAATGACTTGACCGATATTTGCTGGACTAGAACTGGCAATTATTTCGTTACGATCGTTGACAAGAGAGATGCTCCGAATAATCAAGTCACTTTCAATGAGCTTGCTTAACCCACCGGGTTCAAATTTGAGATTTTTCTGGCTTTGACTTTGTGCAACAGCGGCCTGAAGTTTACTGGTAACTGAGTCGAGAGATCTATCGATATGATCATCGAGAAAGAGAGTCTCTGTGTTTAGCTGCTCTTCTAACCGCTCTTGGAAATTTTGAGCAAGGGTATGGCGTAAGTAAACGGTCCCCCACCATATGACGCTTAAGATGAGTAGTCCCACACCGATGATCAGGCTACGTACAAGTCGCGGATTGAGCAGCGATACGGTGTCAGAATTCATGCATCAATCTCGAATTAAGATTGGCGTCAAATTGTTTTTCCTTGCTGCAGTCTCAAGTCGACCATCCTTCTTTACTTTTACTAAAAACGCGTCGACTGTGTGGAGCCATATTGGGTCATTTTTCTTCACCGCATAGGCATAATCCGTTTGTTGCCAGGGCCGCTCTGGGACGATAACTTTTGCCCAGTCCGTATCTGCCAGCATTTTTTGAGAGTAAGGGTAGTCGGTCGCGAACGCATCAGCACGACCAGATTCGACTTCTCGCTCGCGCTCGCCGGGGTTAGTGGTCACAGTGAGCGTGGCGGACTTGAGTCTATCGCGTAAAAATGGTTCCATCAGCGTCCCTTTCTGCACTGCAATAACGACGCCTGGTTTGTCGATATCATTGATGGAATTTAGCTGCTGGTTCGATCGGGTGGTAATGAAAAGAATATCGCTGCGTAGATAAGGACGCGAAAAGGCCAAACGTTCAGATCGGGTGGGCGTTACACCTACTCCCATCATGGCTATATCGCATTTGTCAGATTCGAGGTCTTGAGTAAAGGATGCGAAGCTGCTAGAAACGTAATTGAGCTTCACCCCAAGATCTTCGGCGAATGCCTTTGACATGTCGATATCGACGCCCTGTAGCACCCCGGTGCGCGAGTTTGTGTAGGTAATGCCATAGTATTGGGGCCAGATACAGACATTTAAAACTTTGGAGCTTTTGACCCGCTCCAGTGCGGAACTGGCCTGAACGATGAAGCTTAGACCGAGTAATAAGCAGGCCACAATACTCTTGATAATCCGGTTCTTCATGAGATTTATCCAGTTGACCTATGTAAGACTACGTTAGCATACACTTGCCATAATGAATTCAATTCAAATTAACTTAAATTGTTCGCAAACGCACGACGTGGTTTTGATCTAACGCAAACAGATTTAGTATTTTTTTAGGTGATGATGCCGCTCGTCGATTACTTTTCGCTATATCTGTTTGCGCTCAAATACGCTGTTATTTTTGTCGCCTGTGTGATCGCCCTCAGCGGCATCGATGATTTATTCATCGATGTTGTTCATTGGGGACGTTCCGTTTGGCGCAGTTTGACGATATTTCGTCTTAAATCACGCTCGGATCAGTCCCTGTTGTTTGGTATCCCGGAAAAACCACTGGCCATTATGGTGCCAGCATGGCATGAGACCGGGGTGATCGGTCCAATGGCAGATAACGCTGCGCGAACACTCGTGTACGAAAATTATCATATTTTTGTTGGAACATACCCCAATGACCCAGACACGCAGCGTGATGTTGATGAGATTTGTGCACGGTTTCCAAATGTCCACAAAGTTGTTTGCGCCCGCCCGGGACCAACAAGCAAGGCGGACTGTCTAAACAATGTGCTTGACGCCATCAGGCAATTTGAGCGTCGAGCAAATTTTGAGTTCGCTGGATTTATTTTGCACGATGCAGAGGATGTTGTTTCGCCACTTGAGTTGCGTTTATTTAACTACTTAGTTGATCGCAAGGATTTGATTCAAGTGCCGGTATATCCGTTTGAACGTAAATGGTATGACTTTATCGGAATGCACTACATAGATGAGTTTACCGAACTGCATACAAAGGACGTGCCTCTGCGTGAAGCCTTGGTCGGTCAAGTGCCCAGCGCTGGGGTAGGTACCTGTTTTAGTCGCCGCGCGATTGATACCTTGCTCGTGGATGGCGATGGGATCGCGTTTGATACGCAGAGTTTGACTGAAGATTACGACATTGGATTCCGGCTAAAAGAACACGGTTTGCAAGAGATTTTTGTGCGCTTCCCAGTCCTCGGCTCATCAAAGACTGAATGGAAAGCCACGCGTGTCATGGGGCAAAGCTTTCGGGAGTCTAACGTCATATGCGTACGAGAGTTCTTCCCGAATAAGATCGAGACTGCAGTCAGACAAAAGTCACGCTGGATTATCGGTATTGTCTTCCAGGGGTACGTTACCCATCGATGGACAAAGGATTGGTTATTGAACTATTTCCTTTGGCGTGATCGCAAAGGAGTTCTGACTAATTTTTTTAGTTTCGCTGCGAACCTAATTCTCTTCCAGATTTTTTTGCTTTGGCTGTATGAGGTTCTGTGGCCAGACGCGTATCGGTTTTTATCTGTATTCGAGCAAAGTGAATTGTTGGTTGTGCTTTTGTGGATTAATGCGGTGTTAATGTTGAATAGAGCAATTCAGCGTGCCGTATTTGTCACCCAATTCTATGGTTTGATCCAGGGGCTTCTATCACTGCCGCGGATGTTCCTCGGTAACTATATTAATTTCTTAGCCAACTGGCGTGCGATCAAACAAGTCATTCAGCACGGGAACCCGCGTCGAGTAGCGTGGGACAAAACGACTCACGACTTTCCGCTTATTGGAGAGATCTCCCGTACTCGGCGGATGATTGGTCAGATACTTGTCCAGCGAGGAATTCTCTCTGAGGCCGAGATGATAAATGCGGTGGAGCAGAAACCGCTGGGCATGCGTTTAGGCACATGGTTGGTGCATAGCGGGAGAATTAGTCCTTGGCAGTTAGCTGAATGCTTGGGCGAGCAAGCGGAAACGGAGGTCGAGTCGTTGAATCCTAGCCAGGTGCCAGACGATATCTTGGCGCTTGTTCCCGCAAACGTCGCGTTACATTATGCGATTTTTCCGCTTCGCCTAGAAGGGGATTGTTTGGTCGTTGCGACGGAAACAATGCTCAGCCCGGTTGCGCTCTCCGCGTTGAGACGCAAGATTGGTATGAGCGTGCGTTGTGTGGTTGCATTGATTGGTCAGGTCACCGTAGGACTACGACAGAAATATTCTCGATATCGGCAGGGCGATCCCATGGCTGACCTCATGAGCGCTGTTCAACAGGGACGAGTTTCTCCAAAAGGGGCGGAGCGGATTTGGACGTACTTTGTCTCTCGTCAGGTAATGCTTGGCGAAGTGCTACAGACGCTTGGTCGGATAGATGCTGCAGCATTTTCAGCGATTTTGCTTCAGCATTCGAGCACTGATTTGCCGCTGGGAGATTTTCTTGTCCGGCAAGAGATCATCACCAAGGAGACTCTTGATCATGCGATTGCGCTGCAGGCGGATATCCAGCCAACCATCGAGAAGGCCATTATTCGTTTTCAATCCGATGAGCGCGGCCTAGCCGATCGCGTTGTCGTGACATGAAAACGCGCCTCTTTTCTCGCGCGGGGGGGTGTTCTCGTGTCTTTGGGGTGCTGTTTGCGCTGGCTAGCTTGTGGGCTGCGGTCGCGTGGTCTCAGGAAATTTGGTCACAGGGAATGACCGAACGCCAACGATTTATGGTTTTTCCACATATGGACGCCGGATTCCGTGCGCTCAATCAACGTCGCCATTCTGTGGCCATACAGGAATTTACTCGAGCGACCGAGCTTGCACCTGAAAGCCCTGTCTTGGTGGAATACCTTGCCGAGGCTTTAGCGTCGAGTGGTGATGTTTCCAAGGCGATTGATGTTATCGATGCGCAGTTAGTTAAAACACCCAAAATACAAAAATTAGTGGAAATGCGGGCGGCATATGCCGAACGCATAGCTAGTCAGACACTCCGTTTGGCAGAATCATTGCGCACAAATCCTGATGATCTAAGAAAATTGGTACGGACGACGAAACCTGAAATATCCTCGGCGTATTCTGAGTCAGTATGGTTACAGGTATTGGCAGACGCATCGACTCAGCAAGAGGACTTTCTAGATAGTTATCGTGTTCAATTTAATAGTAATAGTGATCTGAAGCGTCAACTGACACTGATGCTCTCTTTGCGTGTGGGTAATGATGCGCGCGCTAGTCAAATCATTGCGGATTGGCCAGTAGCAGGATTTAAAAATGTGAAGGAAGTTGATGCGATAACGTTTCAGTTGGTGTCTAGAGGATTCGCAGATCAAGCACTACAGTTTTTAATTCGAGCCTATCCGTTCGAGGGGGCATCCGCCTCGGAGCGAGGGCAGCTAATGGGCAGGATGCTTACTGCGCAGCGATCTGCCAGGCGTAAAGAGCCATTCTTAGCGTTTCTGTCGGAGCAGCGTCAGAACATCACATCAAGCCTTAAAGAGCGTGATTGGCTGGAGCTCACAAGTCAGACGGTTGGAGACAATCTTGAAGCCTACGTCAAATACATCGTGCGATTTCCCTCGAATAAAAACTATTACGAGTCCGAATTGCAGAGACGCATTGTGTCGGGAGAGGCGCTGCCAGCAAATGTTGATTGGCCATTGTTTATAAAAAATCTTGGAGACACAGGTGATGCTCTGTTGGATCCTTTGACGTATCGCTTGATTCAAGCGGGAGACCTCTCGGTTGCTTGGCGTTTGTTGATGACGCGTTATCCATTTAGCGGAATGGACGATGACAAGCGATTGCGATTATTGGAGCGCTTGGCCCTGATTGTTCAGCAAGCGACGGGACTTGTTTCGAGAGCGGATCAAGTCAGACTATCGATGCCGGTGAAAAGTGCAAAGATGCGTCGCATCCAAGTATCGATTCTTACAACGTTAAAAAATTGTGCTGGTATTAGGCAGGTGCTGGGAGATTTTTCCCAAGAATACACGGCGATCGACTGGTCAGTTCTTGGGGGGTGTTATCAAACACAGCAGTTGACTGGCCTTGCGCAGTACGCCTTTGAACAGGCTGTTCGTCTAGATCCGTCGCCAGATAATCAACGTGCTGTCGCGTTCATCGCATTTCAAAATAAAGACTACCCGCTGGCAATAGACTCCTGGATGCGGCTTTCTCAACGCCGGGAGATGCGGGTTGACGATTACCTACCCGCCGCGGTGACAGCGATGGCCGCCGGCAGAATAGATGATGCTCAGCGTTGGTTGGCGGATTACGCCAAGAAGCAAGGTGCGCTGACTGCCGAGTATTGGACACTCAAGGCGCAGGCTGAGAGCCGAGGAGGCTTGCCTTTGGCAATTCAATCGATGCAAAAGGCGATCGAGATGGAGCCATTGGCAGGTCGTTATGTTGAGCTAGCGAAGTGGCAGCGTGAAGCGGGTGATGCGCCTGGTGCGTTGTCGTCCCTGAGGCGCGCTGTCGCGCTCGAACCCTCTAACGGCGTGGCGCAAGCGGAGTTGGCGTTCTTGCTTTACCGAGAAAATGATCTGGTCGCTTCAAATGTCCATATGGTCTCGGCACTTAAACTACGTCCAAACGATACGCGTCTTATTGAGCAACTTGCCTATATCAATCAGCAGCTAGGACAAAATGAGAAAGCGCAAGAGTACATCAAGCAGTCCGTTGATTCCCTGATGCGATACCCGCCACAAGAGACAACGGCTGAGCAGCAAGAGCGCTTGTTTTCCCTGCGAAGAATGAATGAAGATTTGTCGAGAAGGTGGACGTTAAGTTTCGACGCCTTGGTCGGTACGGCGCCTGTAGCGTCAACGCAGTCACCGGTACCAGGGCAGGACTTCAAGAGTTATTCACAACTCGAGTTCGACTATCGTCTTGGGAATCCAGCAGTCAATGATGGGAAGACGATCTCGGCGTATGCGCGGGTATTTAGCGGCAGCGGAGGTCAGTACTCTGCAGTGCCAATCTATGATCCTGTTTTAGGGCTCGGTTTGCGTTGGAAGCCGTTTTCAAGCCAAGTCATATATTTGGCTGTTGAGAAACAACTGCCACTTGATAATGGCTCTAGCCCGGCATCAAATACGATGCTGCGTGCAAGCGCCTCCTTTTTAAATAGTGGCAAGTACAGTGATGATTGGCGACCAACCGGCGAGGGGTGGGTATCGCAGAATCTATATTTGGATGCGGCGTATTATTTAGCGAATCAGGCTTACGCGCTCACTGCGGATTATCGTGTTGGGTATCACCGTAAATTAATAGAAGGTCAAACCGTCGAGCCCTATCTGCGGCTCATTGGTAGCAAGGTAAGCAATGAATCCAGTCCGGATATCCGCGTCGGTGCAGGCGTTCGATGGAACGTTTGGGCGAATCAGTCACGCTACAGTGCATATGCAAGTCGTTACTACGTTGGCCTTGAGTTACAGCGCACGATCAAAACATATCAGACTGATGGTTTCGCGGGGCTCATGACGCTGGGAGTCAGATGGTGATGAGACGCGTGGCTTCCTCTGTTATTTGTGCGCTACTGATATGTGGGCTACACGGGCTAGCGCATGGCTTGACCGGCGTCATCTACCAACCGCAGCTTCGTGACATGACCGTCTCAGATTCGTTTTGGTCAAGATCATTTAAATCGTTGCGGCAACAGGGATTCGACACACTCGTGGTGCAGTGGACGCGTCACGGAGATAGTTTTTCTTCCGGAGCGCCCCGAGATTGGCTTGATCGGCGCGTGCAAGATGCTCTTGAGGCGAACTTGAACATTGTCGTTGGGCTTTACGCTGACCCAGACGTATTTCCTGCGTTGGAAGTGTCGTCTGACCTACTTGAGCCTTATTTTTTGCGTAGTACCGAGGCCAATGTACAGTTGGCCCAGTCATGGATCTCAAAGATTCCAAAAGATCGTCTCTCTGGATGGTACCTGCCATTAGAGATCGATGATCGTCGTTGGCGGTCTGCTAACGATGCGTCAACCTTGAGTCGCCTTCTTGGTAGGGATATTAGAGAACTTGAGCGATTGATCGATAAGCCTGTTTATATATCTGCATTTTTTAAGGGTAATTCGTCACCTGCTCAATTTAAGGTCTTATTGGAAAGTATCAGCAAAGCGACTAGTTTAAAAATTTGGGTGCAAGACGGGCGAGGGACCGGTGTCTTGTCGCCGCCAGAGACGTCGCTATACCTTGCGTCCTTATTGACGTGCCACGATTCCCCAGTCTCTGGTGTAGTCTATGAAATATTTCGGCAAACTGGTCCAGATCATGCATTTAAAGCCGAACCTTTATCCGCTCGTTCGATGGCTTCGGCGTTGCGCCAAAGGTCTCCGTGCGGCGGGGATACGGTGTTTTTTTCGTTTCGCTATTTGATGCCACTTGGCAACTAATTTGAGTCAATCTCTATTGAGGTAATTTGATGAGTGCTGCGATTGGTGTGATTGGATTAGGGAACATGGGGCGTGGGATGGCGTTGTCGCTTCAGCGTGGTGGATTCTCTGTGATTGGCACTGATGCGCTTGCCGCGACGCGCGCCGCACTCGCCACGGAAGGCATTGATATTCGGCAGACAATCGGTGAGGTGGTTGCCTCGTGTGATGTGGTGATCTTGTCTTTACCCACCGCTGCGATTGTGGAGGATGTTGTCGCGGGCCCGGAAGGAATTCTTGCGAATGCCCGCAGGGGGGTGTTGGTGATCGACACTTCTACCTCCCATCCGGATACCACTCGTCGTTTGGCTACCAAGCTCGAGGCGGCTGGTATGAAAATGCTTGATGCACCAGTAAGCGGTGGTCCTAAGGGCGCAATCACCGGCACGATGGCGATGGTCATTGGAGGCGACGCGTCAGACTTAGCGAGAGCAGAGCCTATTCTGGCTGCCATGACAAGCAAACGTGTACACGTTGGGGCCATTGGCGCAGGGCATGTCGCAAAAATCGCGAATAATTTGTTTGCCGCGGCTCATTTGTTGGTGGCCGGTGAGGTGACGCGTATGGCAAAAGAAGCCGGAGTCCCCACTGAGCAATTGCTTCAGGGGATCAACGCAGGTTCTGGTCGCAGTTTCATTACTGAGCATAGCTTTCCCACCTGGATCATGAACGACAAGTTTGATTCTGGTTTTACGATGAAACTCATGCGCAAAGATGTGCGTCTGTCACAAGAACTGATTGGGGCGCTCGGTGTCGATTTGCCGCTCTCTGCTAAGGTAGCGGAATTATGGGCAAAGAGCGCAGAGACCATCGCGGATGATGAAGATTTCAACAGAATTGTTGAGCTTGGCACACGTTAAATCTAGAGCCCCGTCGTACAAATTCACACCGACTTACTGAAGGTAATCTATGAGCCTCAATCAAACTGAACAGTTATTAGCCGCCTATAAGATTTTTTTCCCAGACGGTGTAGTTGGCTCCTATGTGAACGGCACGATGCTCGCAGGCGAGGCTGAGCCAATCAAGCTTGTTAACCCTGCGACCGGTGACGTATTTCTGCAATATCACGATGCCGGGGCGAATGTCGCAAAGCAAGCGGTTACGGCTGCCGTTGCTGGGCAGAAAGTTTGGGCTGCTCTGAGTCACGCAGAACGTGGTCGACTCATGCAGGAGGCAGGTAGGCTGCTGCGTGCAAACATCGAGGACTTGGCGCAACTAGAGTCGATTTCCGCTGGGAAGCCGATTAGGGATTGTCGCGGCGAAGCGCTGCGTGTCGCCGAAATGTTTGAATACTACGGAGGTTGGACGGATAAGCTTTACGGTAATGTGATTCCCGTTCCCAGTGGACATGTAAATTACACGCGGCGAGAACCATTTGGCGTCATTTTGCAAATCACCCCTTGGAATGCGCCTCTGAATACTTGTGGCTGGCAGATTGCTCCCGCTGTTTGCATGGGTAATGCTGTCGTGCTCAAGCCATCAGAGCTCACGCCACTGAGTTCGCTGGCAGTTGCCAAATTGATCGAGCAGGCGGGTATCCCAAAAGGTGTGGTGAATGTGCTGGCTGGCTACGGCCACACGACAGGACAGGCAGCGTTGGGTCTTGCTGCGATCAAGAAAGTTGTTTTTGTTGGCTCCCCCGCGACGGGTGGCAAGATTGCAGCTGCGGCTGCAGTGCGCGGAATTCCCTGTTTGTTAGAGTTGGGTGGTAAGTCTGCCAATATCGTTTTTGAAGATGCTGACTTAGATCGTGCCTGTATTGGCGCGCAGGCAGCAATCTTTGGTAATGCGGGACAAAGTTGCGTGGCAGGATCTCGTTTGCTCGTGCAGCGTAGTATTTACGACAAGTTCGT
>JACCDO010320092.1_pt1 | contig 41472 bp, 35 predicted proteins | sample 7446101 | NCBI WGS metagenome assembly JACCDO01 (sample SAMN15323440, study PRJNA562643) | freshwater metagenome | isolation source: river surface water | place: USA:Blue River Watershed | collected 2017-08-16 | reverse complement strand
CGAACTTTGTGCGTGAGCATCTCGTTCTCCTTGGTCAGCCGCTCGACCTCGGCCTTGAGTTCGCCGATGCGTTTCATCATCGTGACTTCGAGTGACACGGGCTTCATTTTGCGGCCACCCTTTCAAACAGGTCCTCGTCCTTGAGACGGGCGACGAACGCCGCACCAGTCTCCTTGTCGTGGAAACGCTCCAGCAGAGTCTCGCCAGTCAGGTTGGTGGTGATGATGGTAGGACGCTTGTGCATGGTACGCTGGTCGATGAGTGCGAACAGGCACGATGCCATGCGGTCAGTCATCTTCTCCTTGCCCATGTCATCAAGGAACAACAGCGGGACGTTGGTCATGTGTAGCATGGTCTTGTCCCAAGTGCTGTTGCCCCATGATGCGGCGATACGTGCCTCAAGTTCAAACATGGTCAGGAACAGGTACTTGTGCTTGTAGCAGTTCTCATTCCACAGCCTGTTGGCGATGTACCAAGCCGTACGGGTCTTGCCCTTACGAGTGGAGCCATGAATGAGCAGGCCCCTGCCCACAGGACGCCATTCCTGTGCGACACGCTCAAGCATGCCTAGGCGTTCGGTTTCGGTATCAGCGAACAGGGCAGGCATGGGAGTCTCAGGCGTCGGCTTCTTGGGCATGCCCACGGACAGCACCATCTTGTTCCAATGCACCATGCAGGGCGTACACAGGGTTTCGTAGATGGCTACGCCATCCTCACCGAACTCACGCACGTGGCAGGTGTTGTTGCAGTTGAAGTTACGGCAGAGCGGTGCGTCAGAAGCCATTGGCGTGGTCGTTGGGGCCCTTTGCTTGGGGACGAGGCTTCATCCCTGCCTGAGGCCTGAAGATGCCTTGGTAGCCGTTCCTGAGGCTGGACTCGACAGCCCTAGTGGCGTCGAACACTCCCCACGTCTTGAACTCGGCGTTCCAACGGGTGATGTACAAGGAGTTCACTGACTTCTTGGCGGCTCTACGCCATGCCAGATACTCATCCCAGACCCTAGCCAGTTCAGCATCAGACCTGATGAAGTCCTCGTTCGGAGGCGTAGCCTCCTTTACTTTCTTAGTATCTATCTCCTTGTTTCTATTTGGGTGAAATTCCTTTCCTGATTGGGGTGAAGAAATTTTCACATCTGGGGTGCAGTCTGCTTCACCCTCCAGAGCCTTGGTGACCACGTCCCAGACGTTCCCGCCAGCCCTGATTATCAGGCCAGCCTCAGCCAGCCTAGACAGAGAGTACTGCACGTTGCGTACGGACGAGCCCATGTAGGTAGCAAGCGTCTCCTTGGTGGCGTAGCATCCCTTCTCGTTGCTCAGGATGTGCACGATGGCCCACAGGAATTTGTCTGAGTGCGTCAGCCTCAGGTCGGTGAAGACCTTGGCTGGCACCCAGACACCCTTGAACGGGAACTTAGGCGTTGAGGATGGATTCTCCGACATAGTCTGCGGTGCTGGGCTTGCCAGCCTTGAGCCACTGGGCGTACTTGACCAGAGCCTGTTTGTACTGAGCCCTGCCACGCTGGTACATCTCCTCAGAGCATACGTACCTACGGCTCATGTTAGGTGCCTCCTTCTCGGTGGCCACATAGACGAACCTGCTGTTCAGGACGTCATGCCTGTAGACCACGTCCCTGTAGAACGCACACTGCATGGACCACAGGTGAGACTTGGCAGAGCCGATGACGTCGTTATCGGACAGCGAAGCCAGCGACTTGATGTCACGGATTTCGATGATGTTCTTCTCGTCCTCCTTCAGCACAACGACCATGTCGCATCTGATTTTGAACGGCAGTTCGATACGCTCGTCTTCACCCTTCCACTTGTATTCGACCTCAAGGATGCCTGAGTACGAAACTTCGTTCATGGCATTGGTCCTGTCGGGCCTGACGCCTTCGTACATCAGAGGTGCGGCACTATCACGCATACGCATGGCGGTGGCCAACTCAGCCTCCTTGATGAGGTCCTTGCCACCAGAGGCGGCTTCGAATTCGGCATACAGGAGTTTGCCCTCCTTGGTACGCCTGTCCAAGTCTGGCAGGACGGCGTATCTGTTGTTGAACTGGTCCTCTTCGAGCACCAGCGTGTGGAACAGACTGCCCATGACTAGGGCAGGAGTCTTCTCCATTGGGTTGAGTCTCTGGTTCTCAGCGTGAGGCACACCATGGGTGTAGACCTTCTTGAGGTAGGACTGGTTGAGGCCTTCCATGGCCCTGTAGTCGGCGTCTTCGATGACGTGCCTATCGCACTTCAGGAAGATGACCTTAGGGTCAGAGGCGTTGAGGATGTCTTGGTATTTGCTCATGTGTTATTTCTGGGTTTGAAGTTCGATGGACTTAAGGAGCAACGCCTTGACGTCGTCCAATCCATTGGGTTCGTGGTAGCACAGTAGCCTGTAGGCCTTCCATGCGATTCTACGAGCCTTGTCATCGCTTACTGCGATGGCGTTCTCGAGTTTGTGATACTTAGCGGATTTCATGTTGGTTCAACTGGCAGTGTCCATCAGGACGGCTGTTCGTCAATGGGCTTTTTATTTCTTTTCGTCCAGCCCTTGCCCACCTTGGTGTAGTAGTACTGGAGGTTGGTCTGGGTTTTCTTGGCTTCGACCTTGTGCGTCTTGGCGAACTCGTCGGCCACCTTGTTGACCCTGTCATCATGTTTGGTGCCACCCGTGCCCTTGAACATGCCAGTCGCTTTGGACAACTCGGCGATGCTCAGGGTTACGGGGATGTGCTTGATGATGACCTTGTTGGTTTGGACGCCTCCATTAGGATGCTGGTAGCCTTTCTTGACAGAGCCCTTGAGCCTTTTCGTTACGGACCTTTTCTTGACCTTCACGTACAACTCAGCGGCCATAATCCTTTCGGTTCTCACACCATTCTCATACAGAGGATTGGTGATGCTTACACCCCTTTCCTTCAGTTTCTGAACGAGCAGTCTCCTTTGCTTTTTGGCGTCCTTGTTCATGTTATTTGTTGCAGATGTGGCAGATGCCGTAGGGAGCGACGCCCCCACACCATTTGCAGATGTAGGAGCCGAACCAGCCCTTGATAGCGATGACCTTCATTAGCCGAAGACCACGCCCTCCCCGTTGCTGAAGACGATTTGTGCCATGGCATCGTCGTGTACGCCATCAGGTTCGTATTCCTGCATGAGGATGTTATCGAGCCTCTCTTCGTCATGGTCAGGCTTGGACAGGTAGTCCAGATACCTCAGGTAGGCGTCCACCTTGGTAGGCAGGAACTTATCCTTGGTAGTCTCGACGTACTTGACCCACTCTTCGACTGCAAGAGCAGGAGTGACCTTGGTCCACTTCGACTTGTAGCCTTCGCAGTTGAGTCTGCCTTCAACGACCCAGTCCTTGATGGCTGGCTTGCCACTGGCAGTCTCACTGCAATCTGGGCCAGCGAAGGCGGCGTCGAGGAAGCCACCCTTGGAGAGCGACTTGACTTCGAACCACGCAGGGTTGAGTCCAGTTTCGAAGGCACCATTGATGACGCTTGCGATAGCGTTGGTGACCTTGATGTTGTTGATGTCTATTTCGTATTTCATGTGTGTGTCTAGTTGGAGATTAGTTCTTGAGGTAGAGCGTCATGACCTTGTTCTTGCCCCTGAAGGTTCTTTCCTTCCTCAGGACAATTTCGAAGACCCTGTCGTCGATGGATTCGACGCTGTACTTGCCGCTGGACATCTTAGAGAGAGCCTCCTTGATTTTCTGGGCTCCGTATTCGTCCGTAGGCTCGTAGTAGTCGCCTCCGCATCCGCATCTGCACTGGTTGCCGTTGCCGATGTACAGGTTTTCTACCTGTTCGAAAGCAAAGTCATGGACCTTGGTGCCGTGGATTGGCGTATGTTTGATGGTGTATTTCATGTGTGTGTTTGGTTGGTTAGAATTGGTTGATGCCCACGTGCCCAGCACAGGCTGGAGTGATGGTCTTGGCCCCGCCGTTGTGGACGAGGGACGCATCCTTGACTTTCCTTTCGATGAAGGAGTCTAGGACCGAGAGAAACTGCGAGGAGACTCTCTTGCCGTTGTAGGCCTTGACCATTGCCTTTACGGCAGAGGGTTTGATGTATTTGTATTTAGCCATGTTTGGTGGTTTTCTTTTTGGAAGCGTTATGCTGGTTGATTGCTCCGTCGATGCTGATGTCGTCCTTGATGGCGTAGTAGACGTCCCACTCTTTGGAAACCAGTTCCTTGAGGATGGTGACTACCGCTTTCTTGGCGACGGGCCCGAGGGCTTGATTGTCGATGCACTCACCAAGCGTTTTGATGGCGTTGGTGATTTCTTCGTGACTGTTGCTGTATTTACTCATGTGTGTGTTTGGTTGGGAAAGTGAATCGAGGCCCAGTGATGACGGCTGGCTTACGTCCCTGCCACATACCCCTATGTGCGGGAACCTCAAAGTGACGCACTAAGACTGGACAACTTAGGCCTAAGCCAGTTCTCGCCGAATTCGGCGTCATACCTTTCTAAGTGCGGGCTCTTGCGAGCCAAAGTGATGCCCCCGAAGGGGCTGGCATTTACCAGAGGAGGCCGATGGTCACGCAGAGGGCGATAAGAAACGCCGTGTCGAGAACCAGAGCGACGACCCACAGGGTGCCGATTTGTTGCTTGTTCATGTTGTGGTTTGGTTATGCCCTTTCGGGCGGGTGAAGGTGAGGCTCGGCTATGCTAGACCGACTTACGCCTTGGAGATACAACCACGTCTCTCTTCAGGACCTCATAAAGGTTGCCTCCGATGGAGGCGTTTTGGCCACCCGAAGGTGTTAGCCAAGGACAGTTTCTTAGACCGCCCTAATTGGTTAGGCGTGGGTGATAGGATGGCCCTATCTTCTTACCTCTTTGCACTGTCAGAGGCCCAGACCTGTTGTACTCATGTGTGGTGAGATGGTGATTCAGGAGAGATTCGAACTCTCATTGTCGGGTTCGTAGCCCGAAGTCCTATCCATTGGACGACCGAATCGTAGATGTTTATTACATGAACTATTGATTTGAAAGAGCGAGGCTGGCCTTCGTCAAGCAGGTCCACAGAACGGGGACCTCTCAACTGCTGTGGGTTACACAGTGGCCAACACCAACGACCATGCAACTTACTTCACCCCATGCAACCACCAATCTGTTGTTTTTACGTAAGTCGCTGATAACCAACGAAATAAAGTATCAAATTTTTACCAAATTTACCCTAATTTGAGGCCTGTTTGGGCCCATGTAGGGCATGGAACGGATGGTATTGTACTCCACGTGCTCAGTGCACGTGTCATGGAAATGTTCGTCAGCATTTACGTATGCAGATTCCAATGACTTGAACGTGCTGTATTTGTTTTTCTCATACAGGCACATGAGCGTGTGCCAATAGACCAAGTTACCTCTGTCATACACTACGTGGTGCGACCAGTCGCTTGGGTCTTGCACTATGTCCACCATTGCGTGGTCATACCATTCTCTCGGCTCCAGCACCGCAACTGCTATGCCCTCTTGCTCGACGTACGCATCAATGAGTTCACCAACGACTCGCTCAGGCATCTTGAACTTGCTCTTCTTTTTCTTGGCCATGCATCAATGTGTGTGCATCGTACGTGCACAGGGCAACATGAGACTTGGATACGAGATGAACATCATCCTAGGAGGCATCTCCATTGTGGAGTCTGGGAACAACGACATGGCGGTTGGTGACAGGAAGCATCTGGATGGCCCAGCCCTTGGCCGTTTCCAGATACACCAGAGTGCATGGACTGACATCGACAAACTACGTAGGGCCAAGTGCCTGCCTGTTCATCCCTATCATGACGCACACAAGGCCAGCGTAGCACGTGCATACGCACACACGCTGGTAGATGCCATCATCGAGCAGTTCATCAAGTCGCATTCGGCCAAGCCAGCACCAGCACTCATCTACGCATGCTACTCGCTCGGGCCATCTGTCGTGCCCAAGATACGCAACATGGCTGGGCTCAAGATTGTGGGCACTGGCGAATACTCGCTCATCGTATGCAACAACATGGAGGCAACCCTTTGGGGCATCGGCTACACAACCAGCCTCTCCCGACGTAAGGCTAAGCAGGCAGACAGATACGAGAAGATGGTGCTTGCCCATTACATCAGTATGCGTGACTTGGGCATACCACTTATCCAATGAGCGACAGAGCCAAGTTCGACCTAGACCTACAGTACGGCCAAGCAGGTGAGAAGTGGTTGGCATGGCTAGGCACTGACCAAGCCAAGGTAGAGGTGAAGACCGAACGTGATACTTGGGCCACCACAGGCAACGCCGTGTTCGAGTACAGATGCCGTGGCAAGGCTTCAGGCATCGCCGTCACTACGTCTGACTTCTGGGTGCACAACTTCATGCTAGGTGGGAAGCATTGCATGACCATGGTATGGCCTACCGAAGACTTGAAGACGTTCCTCAGGATGTGCCATTCGACCACTGGGCTTCATGGCTCACGTAAGGTATCAGGTGGTGATGATGATGCCTCAGAGGTCATCCTAGTGCCCATCCAAGCCCTTTGGAGGATTAGTTGCCACTCCTTGCCTATGTCGGTCAATCAGAGCCGTCCTAGCCAATCCTAGACCCCAAGGATGACGTAATCAGGTTAGGCTGATTTAACGCGTCGCATAGGGCACTGGTAATACCTAACAAAGCATACCCCATGTCAATACCCCAACTGGTATCATGACTGGTTTGACCTACATTCTCCTTAACCATGACCTAATTGCCCCAGATTGAGGAGCAACTAGACATAATTCATGTTGTGCGAAATCGAATCCGATGTGATTTGGTCAGGATTCAAGGGGGGGAGGGGGGTCAATCGTCGGCAGGTCGCTGGCTCCGAACGGGTTAGGAGACGTATCCTTTGCGTTCAAAAAGGAATGCTTTGGATTTTTAGACCAATCCAGAAAAGCCTGAGTAGAATCTGGCCTTTCAACCACCACTTCAGCGTCAATAGCCTGTTCTTTAGCCTTTCTGAGGGCCTCACCACGTTCCGTAAGTAGTTTATTGATAGTATCATGCGAAATGCTGAATCGGTGTTCTACGACGCTTTGGGGCTGGTCCTGTAGGGTCTGAATCTTGTCGATGGCGATACCCATGGCGATGGGAATCTGGGAGACGTGCAGGTTGTCCAGTTCGTCCACCAACTTGCGTGAAGCCTGTTGCACGAAGTTCTTCAGGTTGCGGACAGTGGTGGCCTTGAACTCGTCCTGAAGGCCCGTGGACTCAGGCATCGAGCGTTTGACCGCCATGACGTTGTTGGGCGACATTTTGGTCTCCTTGGCGATTTCGAGGATTGGCTTACCCTCCCTCAAGAGGGCCTCTGCCTTGTCTTTACGCTCCTTGGGCACCTTTGATGCTTTGTGCTGGGATGAGGGATTGGTGCTTAGGCGTTCGTTATCCATGATTGACTCGTATGTGCCATTCAACCACCTGTCAACCATGGCCGAACTTAACGAGAATGTACCTGATTACTTCGAGAAGCGTTTCATGGTGGACCTTGAGCCCATCAGAACCACCCACCAGTCCGACCTACGCATCCTCCGAACCAAGGACGGACGTCAGTTCATTGGCAAGACTTCCAAATCTGAGGTTGTCCGATGGATGTCCGAGTTTGCCGCCCGTGCCGAGAAGCATGTCCCTGATAGTCCTTACGAGGGCCCCTTGGAACTCACCCTGTACTTCGGCTTTCCACTGATTAAGTCCGACAAGGGCAAGGACTCCCCGATGACCACCAAGCCCGATTTCGACAATCTGGCCAAATCCATGGTCGATACCCTGACTAAGTTGAAGTTCTGGGGGGACGACTCGCAGGTGGTTTTTGGCAAGGTAATGAAATTCCGCACCAAGTTGCCATTTGTCGGCGTCTGGGTTAAACCCTGCAAATTCATCGACTCCGAATACTGCGAACAAATCCGCAAGCACCTCAATGAGAGAATCTGACCTAGTACGACTGTATGGCCTCCCCAAGGAGGAACTGCGTGAATACCGCCTGACCCTTGTCCGTGGCGAAGACTGGGACAAGGAGAAGGTGGGCGATAAGCCCGAGAAACTGTGTCCTGTAATTTTTTCCCCTTCGGGGAAGGCTAAGGTTCTCGAGAAATTCGGCGTTAAGGAGGCCAAGCCAGCCGAAATCGACCCAACCACCTTCAAAGCGAAGGTGGTTAGGTGTGACTTCCCGAATCGCCGCCTGATGACCGCCCTCATTGAAGGTAAGGGAACTCCCATTACAGTGCAGACGTACGACTCCCGCCTGTTCTACCGAGGTGCCGAGATTGTCGTGCAGATGAAAGGCTCTGCATTTTTCTGCTCGCAAAGACCGCTGTCCGCACAGAGACTCTTCAGCACCTCTACTAAATCCAAACCAAATGAAGTACAAGAATGAGAAGCCCGAAGGCTCCAAGGGCACCAAAGATGCCTACGACAAGAATGAATACCGCTCCAAAGGTAAAAAGCCCCAGAGGGGCGGCAAGCGTTGCTAAATTTCGCCTGAAATAAAAAACACCCCAATACCCCAATGAGAGAAATCGAAAAAAAGACGTCGGATAAAATCCGTGAGTTTATTGAACGTGTCGGAAGAGGCATGAAGAATGCCGAAGCAAACGCCTCTGGCTCTATCGGAAGAGCCGCCAACAAGATGGCCTCTGGCGTCGAGTCGATGGCCCAGCGTCTCAAGTCCAAGCCCACGGAGGCCAATCACCCCTCCTACACTCAGGAGGACATGGACAAGGCACTCCAAATCTGGAAAGAGCAGGGCATGGGCAAGATTGGCAACAAGCCCAAGGGCGACAAGTACATGGAAAAGCCGAATCCTGAAAAGTACATGGAGAAGCCGAGTGGCGACCACTACATGAACAAGCCCCATTCGATGGGTGGAAAGATGGGTAAGTACGAATTTTTTGGCCAGTTTAATGACGGGAAGGTACCCCAAAACTATGTCATGAAGAGGGGTTACAGCGAAGGCGAAAAGAACCTTGGTCGAACCATTATCGGCACTGGCTATGCTGGCGGAGTCACTGGAGAGGCCATTAACTATGCCATGGATGAAAATGAGGCCGAAAGAAAAAAGCGTTCTGAGTCCAGCAACTTCATGAGCAAGGAAATCACTTCCCAGAAGGATGCTCACAATTCTTGGACTAAGAGAAAATACGGAAATCAGTAATCATGGCCGACCAAGCAAAAAAGAAAGCCTCTGATGCCCTGTCTAAATACGTAGACTGGCTTAGCGACCTTCGCAGGAGGGAGCATCCTACTGCTGGCGGCTACGGGACTGGAACGGCAGGGAATGCACACATTACTCATGCGAAGCGTCTAGAAGAGGCGAAGGAAAAACTGAGACTGGACGTAAGAGGTGGCGAGTACGTCAAAGGCCTGAAACAAGCCAATGATGAGATGTCTGCTTCAATTGCTGATTCTCTTCATAGAAGACGAAAACTCAGCGACGCTAAGGACGCCACCTACAACGACAATTACTTTAACGAGTCTCACCCAGACTTGGAGGGAAGGCGTAGTATGCTCGATAAAGGCATGGCCGCCGCAGATGCTAGAATCGCAAATGCCGAGGCCGAAAGGGCCAAAAAGCACACAGCACTCAATAAGGGATACCTCCCAGACGTCGAGAAAGCCGACAAACTTAGAAGTAAGGCTGACAAACTCAACAAGGAGGGCGGCTGGCTTAACGCCGAGCAGGTAAAGAAAATTGCAGGCGACCTCAAGAACGCCAAGCCGATTGGCTCAGCGACAGCCGATAGAATCCTCGACGAGGGTGCCGACCATGCCAGACTCCAATCGAGAAAGGAAGGCACGATTGCGGCCACTACCATTCTTGGTGCTGGTGCCGCAGGCGGTGCTGGTGCCGCCTACCGCTCTTCTTGGAGCCAGAAGAAGGACGCTGAACGTAAGTAAACCAATAAAGACATGGCGGAAGACGACAAATACGTTCCGTCAGGTGGGAACAAGTTACTAGACCCTTCTTACATCAAGGGTTTGGTGAGGAGCAGTACTGAAAGCAGTGTTGCTTCACATTCCCGTTTTTTGGAAGAAGAGAACAAGAAGTTCAGCGACTTGGCCAAGCAGGGCTTGGAGAACCAGAGAAGAATTGCAGATTTCAACGCCGACCAAGACGCATCTAGGGCTGGTCTTTTGAACAAAAGGCTAGTCCCAGAGGGCTATGAAATCGGAGATGGCGGAGTCCTCAGGAATAAGGGCTACAATCAGACAAAGGGTTACCTAGCCAAGGAAACCACCAAGATGCAGAGGGCCCACATAACCGAAAGGACGTGGGGCAAATACAACAGGGGCGAGACGACGGACATGTACGGCAACAAGCCGTCAAAGAAGTCCGACATCAACGCCTCCATGTCCCCTAATTTTGGAAAACTTAACGGAGGTCCGCTCCTTAAGGAAACACTTGGGGCTGATTTTGCTGGAATCATGGGGTGGATTGGAAGATTCCCTCCCAACGTTTGCGGTCCTGCCTTGGTCATGGCATTTTCCAACAAAGGCGGATACATTCAGAGCAACGTCCAAGAGGCCTCTAACAACGGAAGGCCGATTAAAGTCACCGACAGTTGGGCGTAATGGCTTTTGAAAAAGAAACAGTATGCGGGATTGAATTAACAAAGCACCCCGTAATAAAAATGCCGACCGAGTCCGAGATTCTGGACTTGGCTCAGGAACTCGGCCCAGACGCATTGACTGAAATCCTCAAGCGTCGTGAGGAAAAGATTAAGGCAGAACAAAACGACCCATACAGGCACGGCTACGAGCCAGAAAGTTGGGCCGAGGCTGACAAACTGCTGATGAAGGGCAACGAGTTGCTCATCATGGGCGGAAACAGAGCGGGTAAGACCGAATACGCCGCCAAGCGTGTCATGCAGTTGTTGTGCTCTAGGCCTGAAAGCCGTGTATGGTGCCTACACACCACTTCCCAGACTTCCATCCAGATGCAACAGGCGGTCATCTGGAAGTACATGCCCCCAGAATTTAAGAACGCCAAGAAGACCAAGGTCACGAACATCCAGTATTCGCAAAAGAACGGGTTTTCCGACGCAACGTTCGTCCTTCCGAACCGCTCTCAAATCTTCTTCATGAACTATGGTCAGGAGAAGAAGGTCATCGAAGGTGGCGAGCCAGACTTCATCTGGTGCGACGAACTTGTGCCTCAGGACTGGATTGAGACGCTTCGCTACCGACTAGTCACCCGCTCTGGTAAGATGATTCTTACCTTCACGCCCATCACTGGATTCACTCCCGTCGTCAAAGACTACGTCGCTGGCTCTAGGATTAAAAAGACGCTCTTTGCAGACCTCCTTCCAGATACCCAAAATGTCCCAAGCATCCCCAAGGGGCACATGCCCTACGTTGCAGAGTGTAGCAAGGGTTCTGCCAATGTAATCTGGTTTCATTCAATCCTCAATAAGTACTCCCCGTTCGAACAAATCAAGTTAGCACTTAGGGGAAGAGGCCCTTACGAAGTCAAGATTCGTGCCTACGGGTGGGCAGAATCCCTTTCTGGCTCTCAATTCCCGAGATTCGGAGAACCCAACATCATCCCAGAGGAACTGGTACCAGAGGAGGGCACCAACTACATGGCCGTAGACCCTGCTGGGGCCAGAAACTGGTTCATGCTTTGGATGCGTGTGCTCCCAGACGGCTCCAAGTTCATCTACAGGGAGTGGCCAGACATCAGCATGGGCGAATGGGCCATGGCTGGAGAAAAGCATGACGGCAAGGCTGGCCCAGCCCAAAGGCAGGGTGCTGGAATGGGCCTCGAAGAAATCAAGAAGCACATCTTGGACCTCGAAAACGGGGAGGTAATCGCAGACAGGTACATAGACCCACGTGCTGGCGGAACAACTGTTATCCAGAAAGAGGGCGGTACGACCTTGATTAACCTGCTGGACGAGGGTGAAAACCCGATGTTCTTTACCCCTGCCGCTGGTCTTAGGCTGGAAGAGGGAGTATCAATCATCAATGACTGGTTTGCCTATGACCCGAATCAGGAAATCTCGATGGTCAACCTGCCAAAACTTTTCATCTCCGAGAAATGCCACAACTTAATCTGGTGCCTGAGAGAGTGGACTGGGCTGGACGCCGAAAAGGGTGCCAGCAAGGACCCGATTGACGCACTTAGATACCTTGCCGTCATGGACCCCATGTATGGCGGTTCCGAAACCTACAAGGCAATCGGAGGAGGCTCTTACTAAAATGCTCCCTAAAGAAACACCCCCGCTACTCAGGCTTGCGGATGCCTCACGCATCTTCAACCTATCCAAATCCACCCTCCTCAGACTGAGGAACAAGGGTGCCATCAAGACTTTTAAGACCCTCGGAGGACAGCACATGTTCTTCAGGGACGAAATCCTAAATTACATCGAGAAAAACACCAATGAACTTCAAAAGCCCGACTCCTCACGCTGATAAACTGGCGTATCACGCAGAGAAGCCAGACATCGAACTTCTCCTCACCGAGTACCAGCGTTCTGCGTTCCACGGCACCATGGTGTCGAAGATGAACTATGCGGACGACATCAGGCTCACCAGATGGACTGGGCAGACGGACGACGGCAAGAAGCACTCATGGGCACGACCCGACGGCGACCCAGCCTTCCCCTTTGAAGGTGCCTCTGACGTACGCATCAGGCTCGTCGATAGGCTAATTAACGACCAGAAAGCCCTCCTCCTTACTGCATACAAGGGTTGCACCCTCAAGGTCGGTGGTACCGAAATCACGGATACCATGTCTGCCGCCTCCGCTACCACCCTTATGCGTTGGATGGTTGAGACTAAGATTAAGAACGAACTTCACAAGGAAGCCGAACTGGCGGCTGACTACGCCCTGACGTATGGATGGACTGTGGTTCAGGTAACGTGGGAGCAACAGATGGGCACCAGAATCAACAGCATGAAACTGGATGAACTTCAGAACATGGCTCTGGTTGAAAAGCAAGAGGGCAACATCAACGGCGGCGAGGGCACGTTCACGAAACTGTTCAACGCCATCGTTGACCCAGCAAAGGAAGAATACGCACTCGCACTCCTCAAGGATGTCATGCCCCAGATGAAGCAGAGGGACATGAAGAAGTTCGTCAAAGGCATGCGTGAGAATGGAATCGGGGAGATTCCTGAAATCTTTGTCCAAAAGAACCTTCCGCACGTCGAGGCACTTAAGCCTTTTGACGAGGTTTGCTTCCCTCCTGAGACGGCTGACCTACAAAAAGCCCGTGTCATCTTCCGCAGACAGTACATGACCGAAGTTGAACTTCGCTCAACGGCCAAGGTTGCTGGATGGAACAACGAATGGGTAGAGAAGGCCGTCAACAGCATGGGCAATCACTACTACTTCAATGACCCCAACCTGATTCCTACCACCACCATGCTCAATTCGAACATCGAAAGAGGCAACAACCTCATCGAGGTGGTATGGGCTTACTACAGGCAGTTGGATGCAAATGACGTTCCAGCAATCTACTACACTGTCTTCAACCCGCATTGCGGTTCAGACATGTACGCCAAGCAGGACATTCTGAACTATGCCCACGGGGAATACCCCTTCGTCGAATACAGACGTGAAAGAAACAGAAGGGCCGTAGCGGAATCCAGAGGCATCCCCGAAATCAACAAGACCGAGCAGGACGAAGTTAAGGCCCAGCACGACGCAATCAGGGACAGAACCGCATTTGAGGTCTTGCCGCCAGTAAAGGTAGTCAAGCGTATCGGTGCCCTGAACAGAATCGCACCAGCACAAGTGCTCCCCGTGTCCAGCAAGGATGACTACACTTGGCTCGAATCTCCCAGAAGTGACGCTGGTATGGCGTTTCAGGTGATTCAGCAGGTCGAGCAAAACCTAGGCAACTACTACGGATTTGCCGTCGGCGAACTAATTGACCCCCAGAAGGTCCAAATGCTGAAGCAACTTCAAGTTGATGGATGGCTTATGTTCTGGAACAGGGTCTACACCCAGATGTTCTCGCTCAGCCTCCAGTTCATGTCGGAGGAGGAAATCATCAGAATCACTGGTAGCCCCCTGAAGCAGGGTATGCAGGACATTCACAGCCAATTCGACTTCAATGTGCGTTTTGACGTGCGTGACACGGACCCTGAATTCGTCCAAAAGAAACTGGAAGCCATCATTAAGACTGTCGTGCCTCTGGACAGCGGTGGCATCATCGACAGAAACAAGTTGGTAAAACTCGTCATCGAGTCTATCAGCCCCGATGCGGCCAGAGAATTGGTCATCGACCAAGCCACGGCCTCGCAGAAACTGTACAAGGACGTCGTCAGCGACATCGGCATGATGATGCTTGGCAATGAAGCCCTGTACACCGAGATGGACCCAGCCGCTTCCAGCAAGTTGCAGTTTGCTCAGGACATCATCCAGAAGAATCCCAAGGCCCAACAGGCACTACAGAGCGATAAAATCTTCCAGATTCTGTTCCAGAACTACACCAAACAGTTGCAGTTCTCCATCGACCAAGAAAAGAACAAGCAGATTGGGCGAATTGGAGTATCCCCTGCTTCCGAGGAAATTCAGAAGGAATTCGGGGAGGTTCAGGCGGAGCAACAGGCCCAGCCAGCCCCTCAGCAGACCCAGAATACCACAATTAACGTAAATACCCCCGTCGTATGATGACAGAAGAGCGTAAGAAAATCGTCAAAGGTTTCCAATTCAGGACTGGGGAGGGCGAGGACCTCTACAAGTCCGTGTTGGTTGTCTGTGACTTGGCCCTTCAAATTGAGATGTCTAAGGTCATGTCGCCAAATACTGTTGGAGAGGCCAGAATCCATTCAGCAGGAAGGCTTGATGCAATCAATGACATGCTCCTTGAGATACAAAGACTCAGGGAAGAGGCCAAATCGGACCTGCCTTAAGAGAAAAGCGACTCAAAGCGTGGTCTAGGGACGGCCACGCTTGCTGGCCATTCAAAAAGGGTGTCAACTTCCAACGCTTCTGGGAGCACTAAACCCTGACTATGGAAGAAAACACCAATCAGCAAAACGCTGACCTCGAACTTGGGACCGAGGTTAATACCCCCATGCCAGAAAATAACTCCGAGGTTACACCCGACTCCTCGGCTAACGGAAAACTCGCTGATTTTTTCATGCGAGCCTTATCTGACGGGCAGATGAAGACGGAGAGTGGAGACTCCGAAAACAAAGAATCCGAAGCAGAGGCTGAAAATACCGAGGTCCAACAGGCCGAGGAACCCCAAGCCGAAGCGACCACCGAGGCGGAAACCGACGAGGTTCGTTCGGACGATGACGGCACTCCCAAGGGAGTCCAGAAACGTCTTAACAAACTGACGGCCCTTCGGCGTGAAGCAGAGGAACGTGCAAAGAAACTCGAAGACGAACTCGAGTCGCTCAAGCGTCAACAGGCCACCCCAGTCAAACCCGCTACAAATAACCCTTATGCGGAGTTAGATTCTGAGGAAAAAATCAAGGCCGAGTACGAGCGACAGAGGAAGATTCGACTGTTCTGCGAACGCTTCCCAGATGGTTACTACGACAATGAGAGTGAGGAAAGAAACGTTTCGAAGGAGGAGATTGCCAAGGCGAAAGTCACGGCACTCAGAGCCATCGAAGAGTTCCTTCCCCAGCAGGCTCAGTACATTCAGACGTCCAGAGATTTCAGGAATCTGGCTCGCAAAGAGTTCCCTTGGCTCGATGACCCCACGGATGCCCGTGCGTCTACCGCCAAGAAGTTCATCGATGCCGTGCCCGAAATCAAGAAGTTCCCCGACTACGAACTGTATGCGGCCCAGTTGGCATTAGGCATGGTTTCGTACAATGCCCAAAAGAAGAACGCACGTAATTTCGTCCAGACTCCCACTGTCCAAGTCCAGCCCACTCAGACTTCCTCGGCACCTAGACCCACCATGCGTGTGGACGAAGTGAAGGCGAAGGAGAGCGTGGACCGCTTCCGCCGCTCAGGTTCAGTCGATGACTTAGCCGAAGTGTTTAAGAGTAAGTTCATCTAATCCTAAAAAACTATCATGGCTTCCCTATTCGAAAGACAGTTCCAGAATCAGCGTCCCCTTCAGGGTGCTAGAGTCGGTATCAGAGAAGAACTCTCTGACCTCATCGCCAACGTCGATGCCAAGGACACGCCCATCACCTCGATGGCAAAGCGTGGTTCTAAACCCGGAAATACGACGTTCAGATGGCAGGTTGACCGCCACCCCGACCCCTCCATCGAACTCGGCGTTCTCGATGGTGCTGACGTTGACCCCACCTCCCCCGCCACCAACCCTGCCTTCAAGCAGTACACCCTCGGCTACAGAGAAGAAGTGGAAAACAACATCCACATGTTCCGCAGAGCCGTCCACGTGTCCAACCTGACGCAGGACATCCTCAACATCGCTGGTGTTAAGGACGAACTCAGCCGCCAGTTGTCCAAGGCCACCATCGACCTTAAGCGTTCGATGGAAATGACCTTCACCTCTGACATCCTCCCCGCCATCGACGATGGTGCGACCCCGTATCGCACTCGCTGTCTTACGGCTTGGATTAAGAACGACCTGCTGGGTGCTTCCACCAACGTTCAGGCCAAGTACGGCTCCCAGAACCAGTCCATCCGCCCCGTCGGTGAAAACTTCCGCACTCCTGCCTCCTCTATCGTTGGCACGAACGAAAGCGTTGACCAACTCGGTGAGAACACTGTTCAGGACCTCATGACCTCGGTCTATGAGCAGACTGGCCAGTTCAAGAACCACGAAGCCGTCGTCGGCACCGCCCTGAAGCGTCAGTTCACGAACCTCGTCTACACCAAGTCCGAGCCTTCGCTGACCTCCCGCATCCAGAACAACAGAGACGCCAATTCTGACAGCATCAAGGTGTCGGTTGACTACTTCGAAGGCGACTTCGGTAAGTTGGCCCTCATCCCGACCCAGTTCCTCCATGCGGGTGTCAACCCCTACCGCATCGAAGACACTGGTGCTGGCTCCACGGGTGCCTCCTACACCGCCACTGGTCGTTATGCCGTTTATGATGGCGTCACCGCCGCTGGCAACCTCGTCTGGCTCAAGGACGCTACCACGAACAAGTACGAAAGAGTCGCCGTTGGCACCGCTAACGCCGTCCCTGCTCGTTTCGCCACCGAGGCCGAAGCCAAGGTCTACGTCAACCTCCACGCCAACAACGCTAAGACCAAGGGCTTCATCATCCCGTGGGACATGCTTGAAATCCGCTACGGCGGCAACATCGCTCAGGTCCGTGAACTGACCGAAAACGGCGGTGGTCCCCGCAGAATGATGGAAGCGATGGCGGCTCTGGTCGTCCAGTCGCCCCTGACGTTCGGCATGCTGGACTACAAGGCGGCTAACTCCAACGGCGGTCTGCTTTCGTAAGCAGAGCGGAGCATGGCTGGCATAGTACCCATCCATGAAACCATCCCGTCCGACCTTCTTAAGCCCATGCTTGAGGAGTTTCGGACGGGGTGGGAACTCCGTAAAGTGCAGGCCCATGCACAGAAGAAACTAATCGGGCAACTAAACCAGCAACTGCACAAGCACGTAGATGGCTTGGGGCAGTTATCCATGCGAATCCCAGTGGACTCCTACCACTACTGGGGCCAGCGTCTCGGGTATGAATGCTGGAGAGACAAGGATTTCGTCAAAGGATTCCTTAGAGACAACCCTGAGTGTAAGGTAAACTCCAAAGCGGAGAACACCACTCTGCTGGTGAACGGCACAAAAGGCCTGTTCGACCAGTTCGGTAGGGCAATTTAATGCGTACCATCAACTTCAGCGAAATCCTGCATACCGCCCTGCAACTCTGCGGGTTGGACAGGAACCTGACGACTACGGACAGGTTCGCTACTGTCAGGGATTTTGCCTCCAGACGTATGCAGACTGTCTGGGAACAGCACGAATGGCCCGAACTTAAGAAGTTCCAGCAGTGCCCGACTGGCATTGTCAGCGAACGCAACAAGGTAATCCTTCCTGCCGACGTCGGTCAGGTGTTGGCCGTATGGACGAAGGACCCTCTTGCACACAATTCCATCGAAAAGGACTTCGTTCTGAACGGAAGCGACTGTTTCCTGATGAACAACGCCGACCAGAACGTATGGGTCGAGTACAGGAGCGACGCTCCTAAGTTGTTCGGTGAGCCTTGGGACACAGCAGTGTCCTACAAAAAGGGTGCACAGGTCTATTTTGATGCTGGCAGTGCGACCAGTTCGCTGGTACCTGTAAGTGGAAGTCCCGTACTGGGCAATTTTTATGAATACACTGGTGAATCGCCTTCGGGCACTGGCTCAATCCCTACTCTCGGCTCTTGGCAAGTCGTCCAAATCCCTAGATTGTTTGGCTCCTACCTCATCCACGGGGTTCACGCCGACTATCAGCGTTCCCAAGGCCAGACGGAACTCGCCCAAGCCGCAGAAGCGGACGCACAAACGGCCCTCGACCAAGCCCTCGACCAAGTCCTCAGGCAACAAGGCCAAGTGAGGCGTATTAATTTCAGAAACTACTAACATGTCCAGAATCGACCAACCCCAGAACATCCCTAACGTCGATGTTACTGTCTTCAACAGCATCGGCACCAAGATTAAGGTGCTTGATGGCGTAAGAAACAGACGTGTCTTCGGCATCGTCAACACGTCCTCCGACACCCTGCTCTACTTCTACCTCCAGCCCGATGGTGCTGGCTCTCCTATCGTGCTTTCGCATGAGAAGAACGCAAACAAGCACGACGGCGGCTCGTTCGAACTGAACGGCTACAACGGCGAAGTTTGGGTTGATGGTGAGGGTTACGTCTACCACTACGCACAGTAATGCCTTTTAAGGGGGACGAGCGTCTTGGCGGCCCTCATGACAACGAGGCCAAATTAAACGGGTCATCCGACGGCCCGTCCGTGCCTGTCGCTGGGACATTCCTCCGCACTGAGAACAACGTTCCATGGCCGATAGAATACGGCGGTGGGTATTTTGATTTCGTAGATGCAAACAACCAGCATTACGACGTCTCAAATCAGACTGTCACTGTATCAGTAAAGGCAAACGGCATTGGTGGTGAGTACTACGACTGGGCAACGTCCAGCAATCCGCAGTATCGTCCGTTTGGGTATGCAATCGGCGTTGGTCAGACGACTTACACCACCCAGATTAACGTAGAAATAAGCGGATTTTACTACCAAGTTGGAGAAGAGTTGAACGCTTACGTTCACGACGGGAATGGTTCATTCTCCAGCACTAACACCTCGACCAACTATTCCGCAAACGGAACCTTCTTGGTAACAACCCAAGGTCACGACCTGTACTATGACTACTACGGGACCTCCTTCCTCATCGGAACTAAAGACGTCAACTTCTACAGCGACGGGCAAGGCGGATACTACTCAAATGACGGGTCACATTACCCTTATCCAGATAACACAGTCGTAGGCACTAGGAGTGGAAGCACTGTCACTGTTTACGTCAGTGAACTTAGTGGATACTACAATGCTGGTACCGAGGTCTTTGAAGTTTACGTCTATCAGGGAGCGGCGACTGACAGCGGTGCGGCGATTGGAACTGATTGGTACCCTCAGGGAACGCTGATAACCAATGGTAATTACTATTACTGGAACGGAGACGGAACCTATTACTACTCCGAGCCATCCCCGTCGGCTGGAACTCCGACTGGAAACACCTCCAGTGGTGACAATTACATCAACATCAATGGGTCTGACTACGGCAACGGGACCTACAGCGGTACCGAATACCATGACGGAAATGGTGGAACGTATTGGTCATACGATTACTCTTACCAGCCCTACGGATACACTTTCACCTCCGCATGGATTGATGACGGAAACGGCGGTGGCTACACTGAGTACTACAATTCTGACGGAAACGGCGGATACTACACCGCTACCTAATGCCACTAAGAAAGTACAGTTCCGCAAAATCGAACGACAGGACCACGTACTCTGATGGATTTGTCGTTCCCAGCAAGGAGGATTCCTCTGGCGGAGGGTCCGTCATCCCTCCTCCTGCTGACGGATTTGCTTACGTTGCGTTTAGTGATACCGCTGGAAAGGGATACTGGTTTGGTCCATTCTATCTTAAAACTCAAGTGGCCAACGGAGTTCCTAGCGGAAAAGCCACATTGGAAATTGAGACGAATGACGCCGTAACTTATCCAATGTTTGAGGGACAAGAATAATGCCTAGAGAAATCAAACCAGATGGCGACCTAAGGTTCGAAGGATTTGCATCCTACCCTAACAGTGCCTCGTTCCCTCCAGAGTCTGGCATGCTGGAGTACTCCGAGAACATGGAACTGAATGAAGGCGTAGCCGTACCCAGACTTGGTAGCGTTCTCGCTGGAACGGCAGGCTCGGCAATCGAGTACGCATGCCCAGCGTCCTCCACCTCGGGAGATAGCATTTTACTATGGGGTGCTAACCAGCGTTTCAACTGTCAGAGCGGAACGTTTACGTCGGTCAATCTGGCGGCTAAGCAAAAAGCCCGTGGTCAAGGCTATCAGGACGCATTGACCATGGAGACGGCAGATACGGACTTTGTTGCTGGGGCAAACATCGTCGAGCGGCTGGTTACGGCAAAAGGGGATAAACTTAAGTTCTCCCTGTATTCTGGAAACCAGCCATACGAGCCAGATTCTGCCTATCTGGTGCAAGGCACGTACGATTCCATTCAGGCAATCGAGCCTGACATCAACTCCATGCTGGTTTTCGGCAAAAGGAGCATCTACTCCGTAGCGGCAGGACTTGGAAGACAGGCTAACGTCAACAGAATGCCGAATCCTCAGGTATTCCACCAGATTCAGAAGATTGCATCCCACGACGGATTGGCCGCAAAGGACGGAATTTGCCGAATGGGCTCACAAATCCTGTTCATGGACACTGACGGAATCAAGGTGGTCAAGTACTCTGGAGGCAAGAACGCCTACGAAGACGGGACGACTCCTCTTACGTTCGTAATCCAAGACATCATGGACCTGATAGACCAGTCCAAGTTGTCACAAATTACTGCCACTGCATGCCAAGGCCGCTGTTATTTCACGCTTCCTCTGCTTGGTCAGTACAACAGGACTGTCATACTTGCCCTTAATTTGACCAATAAGAACCCAATTGAGTCCATCTACGTCTATCCTCAGTCGATAGACCATGTCTTGTCCGCACGTAAGGACGGAAAGTTAAGGCTTTGGGGCGTAAACTACGGACTTGGACGAATTTACCTGCTCAACGAGGGCACTACGGACAACGGAACGGCCATCGTATCGAAAATCAGAAGCCGTAGTTACATGTTCCAGTCCCACTCCGAGAAGAAGTATGACGATTGCTTCCTGTCGCTGGACACAAAAGGACATGCCGAAGTTGAAATGAACTTCATCTCCGTCAATCCAGACGGGAAATGGCTCATGGACAAGTTTTCCGACAACCTAGGAACCGCTGTTAGACGTGCTTTGACCAACAAAAAGTCGATGAGCGGTAAGTTGGAAATCGTTGTTAAATCTGGAAGGCCGTACATCTACAGCATAGGTTTAGAGGCCTCAATAGTCGGTAAATCAATTTTCTCTTCGTTCTAATGACTGCTAACCCTAACCCAGAACTGTACCCGCCCTACACAGGTCAGACTTATGTCCCTGTCCATGTGCAGGACCTGAAGAACACTGGTAGTGGATTCTTCATCAGGGAGATGCAGATTCTGAACGTAAACACTGTCTACAATCCAGATGGAACGATTCAGTCGCAGACCACAGTTGATTCTTGGGTTAATGGTGCAGACTGGACCTTGCAGGCTAAATGGCACGTTCAAAGAGGCTCTTTTGGTACTGTCTTTGTAGTTAGCAAAACTCCTCCATACCAAGTAAGCAACGCTGGCTATCCTCTTGCGTTTAATACTGAAGCCGAAGCAATTTCAGCATTGGCATCTATTTCTGGCGGATACGAGCAGGCTGGATACAAGTTTTGGGGAAGAAACCCGAGATTTGAAATCGCTCAGACCATCGACGCCTACAAGCAAAATGCCGAAGAGTTCATCGAAGCAGACCTTCAGATTTCATCTGGGCTAGTAACACGTGGAATAACACACGCAAATTCTGCGTTCGCATACTACTCCGCAAAACTAGTCAATCAAGACAGCAACAACCAGTACGTTCTTGGACTCAGTGCGGCCAGCGGAGGCGGACAGAACACCACTTATCTGGCGAACTCCCTGTCAGTCGCACAACTACAGGACGCCGCAGACAAGGCACTGAACTACTCTGCAACCATACCCATCATCGTTCCGTTCGAGTCGCCCCTGATTTCCGATTCACACGCTTCCGCCGTTGAGGCCAAGAACGCTGGTGAAATCCGTGACCAGCAAATCAGACAGACTGTGTCTTCAGCCGAAGGCGTTTACAGGGGCTGGAATGAGGCCGTATCTAAGAACTACTCTTGGGAGGGAGCATCAATCCTTATGGGTGCCTACGGACAAGCCGCCGCCGCTCAACAAACTTAACTAAAATGCAATTTAACTTCTTAGGAGGTCAAAGCCAGAGAGACACGCTAACTCAAGCACTTGGTCAAAGAAACCAGATGCTTGATAGCCAGAACCAGTTCACCCAGAACGCTTTCACCACTGGCGTACAGGGAGTAGGCAACACCATGCGTGAGGCCATGCGTATAGGTCAGGCCGAAAACGATGCCATTAGGCGTAACAAGACCTCGATTCAGGAAGGAATCCTGAACAGGCAAAAGGACCAAGACCTGCTTAGCCAGCGTCTTGAGGCTGACAAGACCGCCTATGAGCGTAGTCAGGCCGACCAAGATACCAGAGACAAGAACAACAGGCAAAACAGACTTGATGACGCCGCCGCCGCAAGAAGAGACAGGGAAATTGATTTGGCTGACGCCAGAGCAAAAGACCTAGCGGAATACAACAGAAGGCTTGGCCTAGCGACTACCGAAAAGACCACAGCCGAGAACAAGGAGTACGACAAACTGGACAAGACTGTCACTGGGGAACTTGAAGGCCTTAGGGCTAGGTTCGAGGGAGAACTTGGCTCCGTACAATTCGACGACGACGGCGATGAATTTAATGACGACGGAACCCTAAAACTCGATGAAAACGGACTTCCTCTTTCAGCCAACAACAAGAGGTCTAAAATCCAGAGCCACTTCGACAAGGTTTACAATCAGGCAAAAGGAATCACTAATGCCACAGAAAGACAGGCCTTCATCAGACAGATGACTGGTCAGTTGAGCCTTACGAACATCAGAGGCATGTATGACTCTAAGTTCGCAGAAGAGGAGCGTAAGAGAAAACTCGAAGAACGTGCCGCTGGTGCCGCAGACAGACCGCCCACCCCCCTTGGAGGTTAATTAAATGCCTGCATCTTTTTACAGTTTTAGGAATTCCGAAGGTCAGGAAATCAAGCCTACGTACGACCAGCCAGCCCCTCCGTTCCCACTTAAGGAGACTGGAGAGATGGCTTACGACCTAGGCAAGGGCCTAGTCCAGAACACCGCTGGAGACATGATTGTCCCAGCCCCGTGGAGAGGCTGGCAAAGCGAGAACGAGGGCAGAAAGCGTGATGCCGTAGGTAGCGGGAAAGGCGTAGGCGAGGCCATTTCTAACGTTGTTGATACAGGCAACACGGCCACTCAAATTTTCGCTAAGAACCTCGGGGAGGTCGGAAGAATCAAGCCTAGCATTGCAAAAGACTTTTTGGACCCGTCATTCCTAAGACCTGTCCCCAAGTTAGACCCTACGAGCGTCGCTGGAAGAGTAGGGACCAACATCGGCATTGGCTTAGTGCTTGGTGCTGGCTCTGATGCACTAGGACAGCATGTTGGAGGCAAGTTAGACGACGTTTCCGAGCAAGAATACCAACTTCAAATTGCCCGATTTGCTGGAGACGACGAACTGGCAAACAAAATCATGGACGCAATCAACAGTCGTAAGACCTATGCAAGCGATGCAAGGACCATGGGTGATGCCATCTCAAAGGGCAGTTCCGCTGGATGGTGGGGAATGCTTACTGGTGGAATCGGCGGCCTTGGAGTCTCTGGACTTAGGCATGCCATGGGCGGAGAAAAGCATGCCGTTGGTGCCGACCCTGCGTTCATGAGGGAAGTGAGAAGAAAGCGTGCTGAGGCACTCGAAAACGCCTTTTCAGTCGAAGGCTCTGGCTGGGACCCGAGTGACGCTTTTGAAACCCTAAGCGAAAACCTCCGAAAATACGGAGACAGAGAGTCAATCACGCCCGAAATCGGCTCTGAAGAAGACCTGCAACTTGAAAGAACCATCAAGAATGCGGTCGATTACATCAAGAGAAACAAGGGCAGGGACGAAAAATTCGACAAGTCAGCCGCCCAATTCAGGGAGAGATTCTTTGAACTCAGAAAGAGGCAAAAGGACCCAGAGACCGAGCAATACAGGGCTCTGGCAAAACAACTTAGAGAACAATACAAGTAAACCAAAATGGCAGACCAACTTAAAAAGGTAGTAACTACAAACGTACTTGAGAACCTGAACTTGAAGTCCAAGTCTGGGCTTCCCCTCAAGAACGCAACTCTGGACGTCGGCCACACTACTGGAAAAGGACCAGAAGAATCCACGAAGAGGGCATTTGAACTTCTCTCCCAGCATCTTGATACGCAGGGAAAAGTCCCGATGCGTATTTCCGTTGGAAACAACGGCTATCCGACCCTAGACGTAAAAGGCCTAGACCCAGCAAAGACAAAGTTGCTTAAGGACAGGCTTGAAAATGACCCCAAGTGGTTTGACGAACAGGTTGATAAACTTGCACAAAACAAGGACCAGCCGTTTACTGTTCTTGCTGACGTTGACCCCGAGTTCCAGAGACCCTTGGTCCCAGAAGACTTGGAATTCCTTACCACCAAGACTTTTTCTGACCCTAAGAGCAATTTCGCAAGCCCTAAAGTGGATGCGTGGTTGCAGAGAACCCAAGAAAACGGCTGGTGGGGCGAGCAGGGCAAGAACCTGCTAGGCTCCTTCTTCGGAAGAGGGTACAACGAAAAATTCCAGAACATGATGAGGAGCAAGGATTGGGAAATGCCCTTCGTCGGAGGAAACAGATTTTCTGGATGGGTGGCTGACAAGACGGCAAGCCTGTCAGATAACCTTATTTCAGTTCCAGGGGTTGCAACTGGTGGCATCGGTTACGGCGTAGTTAAATCCCAGTATGGCGTCAAGGATAGTGAAGATGCCGCAAACGACGTCATGAAGCAAAACGCAGTTCTTTCTAAGCAGGAAACTTCCCTTAGAGAAGGCCTCGATAACGCCCACATTCAAAACGCCGACTGGAGCGACCCAGAAAGCACCCAGACTTACATCAGGAATTCTAAGTATGCTAACAGATACCTTTCAGAAGACGCATTTAGCGATGTCCTGAAGTCGAACTACGGAGGCAAACTTAAGAGGCTTTACGAAGCCGATGCCGTTCAGGTCTTACAAAACTTCAGAAAGGCTTACGCAGAAAGGCATAAAGGACTGAAGAATGGACAGATTCCTAAGTACGACGACAAGGGAAGGGTCATTAAGGATAAGAACGGGGACCCTCAGTTTGAGCCCGTTGACCTCAAGGCGTTTGAGTCTGGAATCAAGACAGAAGGAGGCGTATTCCTTCCTATTCAGGACAGACCTTCAGAGGACCTTGAGAACAGAGGCATTCCAGCCGAAGACGGAAACAGGTATGTGGCTATGCTTTACGTTCCCAACGCAAAGAGCAGAACGGAAATCTTGAACGCAAAGAAAGAGTCCAAGAAGAAACAGGAAGAAGGAAAGCCCATGGACAAGGTCAAGAGCCGTGCCGAAATCGCCGCAGAACTAGACTCTGGAAAGAGCGACGAAGAGCCCATCGCACAGTGGGTGTTTGTTGACACCAAAAAGAAGGGTACCGCCGCAATCTACAGAGATGCACAAGGCAACCCCGCTAAGCCCAAATTTAAATAACCATGGACGACTCTAACGACTATTCTCAGTACGCTAACGACGTGAAAGGCCAAGCAGGCCTTACTGTCGGACAGATGTACGGGCAGGACCAGATGCCTAGGCAGGAAACCGAGGAGGAGATTGCCTACAAACTCACTGGGAACAGGTACGCCAACCCCTACATGGAGTTCGACGGCAAGGCCGAATACATGAAGGCTAGGGCCGCATACGGACAGGAACAAAGAAAAGCCCAAGCGGCGGCTTTTGAAAAAGGCTCGAATGCGGACTTCAGAATCAATGATGCTAGGTTCTATGCTGGCATCGGCGACTTTGGTGCCGTTGAGTCCATCATGAAGAGCAAAGGCTCGTCCCTTTTCCAAATCGGAGAATCCATTGACATGGAAGAACTTGACGGAAGCGGAAACAAAAAGCCCTTCAGGCTCCTCATGGCCCCACGTGGCTCCTACACAGTCGCAGGAGAGGATGGAAACCCTACGACTGTCTCTGCCATGGGTCTTGCTAGGAAGATGGGGGTCAAGACCATCCCGTTCAAGGGTGGTGACATGAGGGCTATTGAGTTCAGGTCTCTCATTGGGAAGGTTCAACGCTTTCAGATGATGTCTAACCAGTTGAGGCAGATTTACTCTAACAACTCCTACCTAGGCACTCTGGACCCCTCCGAGGCTTCGGCTCAGGCAAGAGCCATCGAGTCCAACCTCAAGATGGATTACTTGGCCATCATGAAGGACATGAAGGGAATGGGCGGAAACGTATCCGACAATGACATGGCCATTGCGGAAAGCATGGTGCCGCAAAGAGCCTCGACCATGTTCACAAGACTTGGTGGCAACGAAATGATGCTTTTAGACAACGCAAGAGAGGGTGTTCTTGCAAAACTGAAAGATGTTGCAGGAAACAATGGCATAGACCTAATCGATGATAGGCAAGAATCCAAACGCAATTACATGCTACGTGGAACTAGGCCCACTCGATAATGGAACCCTCTACCCCCCAAAACCCAAACCTTGAGTCTGAAGCCATTGAAAGGGCTTCCAGACAACTATTTAAAGGAGACGGCCTAGACTTTGCCCATTTGGCGAGGCCTGCCGACAACTCTCAGAGCGATGTTGTTGATTCGTCCCAGTTAACGAACGACGAAATCTACGACTTCATTCAGGAAAATAGGGATAGGACTTTTGACCACACAACCGAGGAGGGCAGGATGCTCTACCTCAGGTTCAAGGAGGCGAATTCTAGAAGAAATGAGTTCTCTTTGAATGCATTCAAGGAGATGGCCAAGCGTGTAGCCGCCGTTCCTGCTGACATTGTAAAAGGCGTTTTCAACAATCCACTTAAGGCCCCAGCCTCCCTTGCGGACGGCATGGCCAGAGACGCACTAGACCTCTATGGCGTTCTTGCCCAGTCGGAGGACCCGTCTTCTCCGTTATTCCGATTCAGAAACTACATCTTCGGAAACGGAAGCATCGAAGACCAAATCAAGCAGTTTAACGAGGCTAGATGGTGGAACAACAGAAGCAATGAACTGGAAGAAGGGAAGGACACTGTCATCGAGCATTGGGTGCCCGACAACTACAGGGAATTTGCAAGGTCACTAATTGACCCGAAGTTAGCCAACGCCCTTTCTTACATTGGTCTGGACGCACCTCAGGTAATCAAGGGTGCATTTAAGCGTGGTGGAATACGTGCTTCCGCTGAAATCCTAAAAGGAGGCTTGGCCGACCATCATGTCCTTAACGCACAGAGGGCGGCAGAAACGGCTAACTGGTTTGAGACTTCTGCCAGCAAGTTCAGGGAACTGTCGCAAAGGCTTACTGGAGAAACCCTTCAAGCCACAGCCTCCGTAGCATCCGCCCCGTTCGAGTTCATCAGGGAGAAAATCCTTAGGGGCTCGCAAGAGATTGAGAGCAAACTAGGCTACGTTCCGCCAGAGGTGTCCAATGGTGCCTCGACGCTCATGGCTGACATGGGCTCAGCCGTCACCAAGGGCGGGGTTGAGATTTCTCCAATCAAGAGCATCCTTTTCTCCCTAGGCGTTAAGCCTATCGCAGAGTACGCAAGTGTGGTTGGAAGTGAACTTGTCGATGCCGCTAACGGCGTCGTAAAGGTTAGGCCTGAGCATACTGGATTGGGCCTGATGAACAGGCTCGCCCTCAACGGCGGCAGAATCTCCCTCAGCGGAGAGGCTCAGGCCGTAGCCAAGTTCGCCAATGTCGTTGTCGGCTGGCCAGCCTCCATGGCTTTCCCTGCGTTCAAGAGAGCCGTAGGCGACGCCGCTTACATGGGTGCACTTGGTTACGCAAATGCCCGTGGCGAGGGTGCGGCTTCTGGCATCGGTATGGGTTTTGCTTGGGGCGGATTCTCTGGAGGCCTCAGACACATTCACAATGTCTACAATCAGAGCGTAGCCCACGACTACGTCATCAGCAATTTTGACAAGGGCCAGATTCTTGAGATTGAAAAGAAGAGCCCAGAGCATGCTCAGAACATCCGTGAGTTGCTCACCAACATCGACGCCAGCGGAGACAAGAGAGTCATGGCCACTGTCCGTGCCGAAATCATGGCTGGCTGGGTGTCTGACTATGAAACCCAACTCAGATACAAGGACGTACCTAGCCTCGTAAGCGAATACGGAGAAGCCGCCATCAAGAATGCCCTCGGTGGCGACCTTGAGGTTGCCGCAACTAGGCGTGGCGGGTCTTTCGCCATCGACGGAAAGAACATCATCTGGGTCAACAGAAACGCTCCACCTGAGGCCCTTGGCCATGAATTCGGACATAGGTTCTTGGACATCCTTCTCTCGAAGACTGACGGCTCTGCCGTAGAGGCCGTGCAGTCCTTTATCGGCGACGACACGGACAAAGGCGTCGTTCCAGACGACGTGCTGGCCATGTTCATCGGCCACTACAGCATGGTTCTGGCAGGATACGACTCCAAGTGGCTTAACAGCCCCACTCCTTCGTTTATCCCCACAAGTGCTAAGAACCCGAACAAGAAGGGTGGAGGATTCGATTTGGCGTATGGCAACATCGCCTATGCCAAGGAGCAGATTAGGAAGTTCAGAGAACTCGTTAAGAGCGACCCTAACGCCATCAGAAGGTTCACCTATGTTGATAACGTGCCGAGGATGGAAATCTTCGACCAGTTCCCAATCATCGAGAAACTGATGCATGAGACGTTCGCATACAGCCACTCGAACAACATGCTGGTTCGTTCCCCAGATTTCTTCCTGAGAAATCCGAACATGAAGAGCATCAGGCATGTCATGGAAAACTGGCAGATGCTCAACAACCAGCGTCTTGTTAGTAATCTTGAGGCGGCTGGATACGTCCTCAGGGAATCTAAGAACGAGAACGGAGAGACTGTCCTTCAGGGCTTGTTCTGGGACGACGGAAAGTTTTTGAGCCTTCCCCTCCTTGACAAGTGGGGCGAAGACGTGATGAGGCGTGTCCTCAGGCAGACGGACGTCCACGTATCGACAATGTCTCCCGATAGGGCCGAGGCTTTTGCCAAGCAAACCTACAAGCAGAGGTTCCTCAGCGGCGGCAGGTTCAAGACTAAGAAAGAAGTCGAAGAGACTATCACCGCAACGGCAGACTCAATCGCCGCCACGCTCGACGCCCTACCCGACAACATCAAGCCCAAGTGGTCCATCGAGAGGGGTGGCTCTAGGAAGGTCAAACTTACCGAACTTTCCAAGGAGGCTTGGGACGCAATCGAGGCATCCAACGTCTACCACCCCGAGGAGTTCAAGGTCCTCGTAGGCATGGTTGACGTCCTGAAGCAAATCGAGGCTGGCAAGCCAGTATTTAATACTTTCACCGCTCAATACCTTGGCTGGAGCAAGCAAATCACTGAGGCCGCACTCGGCGAAAGACTAAAAGGCCGTCAGGTGCCAGTCACTTTCAGACATTTCGCACCTTTCGACATCGAACTGACTGTCAGCAAGTTCGACGAGTTCGGAAATCCGTTGGCTAACCCACGCTCGCACATCACCATCCACGCACATGACGTGAACGTGCTTAACAGGCGTAAGATGAACCAGTGGCAGAAGCCAGAGGTACGCTCGCTGTTCAGGGATTTCGGACATTTCTCAGAGACTTTCGTGTCTTGGTTCTCCCAACTCTCCGAAGACCCCAGCACCAGAAAGCCGTCTGCCGACTATCTCAGGCCTGAATTCGGAAAGAACGCCGAGAGAGTCAGAGACGTCATGTACGAGACTTGGGGCGGACGTAAGCGTAACGACGAAACGTACATCAACATCCCAGAGGGATACGCTGGCGGCAAGGATGGCCCCGATTACCCCATTCACTCGCTTAGATTCGACCTGCTTGCCAACGTACTGAAGCAGTCGCAAATCTTCCCAGAGGCCTTCCAAGGCCAAGTCATGGGCCTCTATCATAGGCACGGAATCGCCTATGAACCGATGCGTCGCAACATGATGCTCGGCAATTTCGTCCAGAGAGAACTCACCAATGGCCGCAGGTTTTACACCGACGCCAATGGCTTCGAAATCAGAGGTGAAATTCCGAAACTTAAGTTGTTCAACATGTACGGAAACCTCGTCGGTATCTACAAGACGATGGAATCCGCACAAAAGGCGGCTACTAGGGCGTTAAAGAAGTTGCCAGTCGAAGAACTCATGCCGACCAAGTCGGACATGGGCGACTCCATGAGCGTCGATGAGCCCGTACTAGAGTACGACCATGGTGCCGTAGGTGCCATCTCTGGTGCTTCTAACCTGATGATAGCGAACGGACGTCGTGTTCGAGTCGCCGTAGACCACACCAGTCCGAAGGTAAAAGCGTTCTCAATCGAGGCTCAGGAATACATGCAGGATTTCAGGCATGGAATCAAGTCCTCTAGGGTCGAGGACATGCCCAAGATTAAGTTGGTTGACCTTTTAAAAACTCCGAAGGACGTAATTGATGCCTTCCCTGAGTTGGTTAATTTTTCCGTAACTGTTAACCCTTATGCGGCTGACCATGGAGGAACTGTGGTCGGAATCGGTGGAGGCAGCCAGATGGGAACCATTGCACAGATTACTCCCGACTCCATTGCAACCGAAGGGGACGCCGTAACGTTTGGAACCGAACTGGCCGCAGGGCTTCAGGAACTCTCGGCACTAAAGGAAGGATTTGTCCACGCTCTTCGTGTTCCATACGTTGCATCCGACCTAAGACTCACACCTGAGTTGAAGGTGCATCAGAAGGTCGGCGATTTTATCGATGAAGCGACCTTGCTTCTTGGCAATAAGCCGTCTCCCAAGGAATTTAAGGAGTTCCTTCGGAATAAGGTAGAGGCTTATGTGGGCAAGGTCGTGGAAAACTGGGTTGGCATCAAGCCCTACAAGTACCCGCAGTGGGTCGATACCAGCAAGACCTTCAAAGACTCTTCTGATGTAAGATTTTCAAGCATCGCATGGGACATCCTTTACGAATTTGCAGGGTACAACATACCCCCAGAAATAGCGAGAGACTTCAACGACCATTGGTGCAACGTCGCAGAAAAGATAAAGGATGGCGAAGCGTTTGTCGTACAGATTGTTGACGGCGGAGTAATCATCGCAGACGGGGATTTGTTCAAGTTGCCAGAGTCAGTTGAAAAGTACTTCAACCAGACTCACATGGACATGAGGACCAATCCTCCCACTCCTGAGCCAATGTACTTCTGGAAGAGGTACAATGAACAGATTAAGGAACTGGCCCTGACTCATTTTGTTTCAAAAGACGGCGACAGGAAACAAATGGGCACCCAGAGAGAGATGGAAATCATCAGAAGGGAAAATGTTTCTGCTTCTTCATTCACTGTAGACCCTCAAGTTATTGAAACGTTCGGGGGGCTTCCGTTCAAATTTACCTCTCATCACCCAGACGTCCCGAGGCAGGCTTCTAACATTTTCGACGCAGTATCCGACAAGAAGACTTTCATACTTCACGTCGATGCTGGACTCAGTCGTAGTGATGATTCTTCCGATGTACGCACCTTTGCTACGTTCAACACATTATCGTTGATGCGTTCTGGCGGCGAAGGAGGAAAGTTTGGAAATAAGCCGTACTTGAACACCACCACTCCGATGCTCGCACATAACCATCCGTTGCGTGGCATGCTTGGAGGAAACAACCCAGTGTTTGACCTTAGCACGGAGATGGCACTCACCAGAACGTCTCCGTTCGTCGCAAACGGCAAGAAGGGTGAACTTCATAAACTTTACGAAACTGGATGGCACATCGGGGTCCTGTCTAAACTTTCCGCTCAACTCGGAATCCCGTTTGATTCCTCCAAGGATGCAACGTATGTCGGCCTGTCTAGGTACGTAAAATCCCTATCAGCCTCAGGCGTAGATACCCCAGAAAAACTTGTGGCCCTTAGGATGGCTAGGGGAAGCCTTCTCGCAGAACAGGCAAGACACATCCTCAGCGGAGACTCGGACGGGCTCCACAGAAGGTTCGTAAGGAGCGAGCCTAAATTCAATTCTAGGTACAGCCCCATGGACTATGCCATGGTTCTGGCCAACAGAGGCTACGCCTTGATGTCCCACGCCCTCGCATCTGCGACGCTTGGTCAGACTAGAAGAAAAGGTAACAAGAGAAACAGGTTTGGAAGTTCCATCCTTGAATCTTCCTTCGCCGACCCAGAACAAGCACCAAAACTTTCGGCCAAGTTCCTCAAGATAGTATTTGATTCCATTGATGCCCTAGAGGCCAACGGATACAGGCCTGCCAAGATGAAGCGTGGCGAAACCAACGTAGGCGTGTCTCATACCATGCTTGGCGGGTTTTCTAACTCCACCGCAAAGGAGCGTGAGATGCTGGAGACTGGTGCGTTGCGTCTGGTCAGAACCGACAGCGGAAAGACCTACAAGGCTTTTGAGTTCTCAGACAAGGACGCCGTCCTTCTGTTGGAAAAGGTAGGAGGCAAGATGCACCTTCTTCCGTTCATGGAGGATGGAGACAAGGGCTTTGAAACCTTCCTCAGGAACACTGAACTAGGCCTTAACGCAGTATTCATGGACGCCAACTCCGTGAAACTCGGAGACATCTTGGACCATAAGTTGCTTTACCTGCACTACCCGAGCCTAAGAAACGTATCTGTCCAGTGGAAGGAGGGCTATGGTGCCGACTACAATCCCGACAGCGACGTCATCAGGCTCGGTATTGATACGTTTATCGGCGAAGAATTGGCCAGTCGCAGGAACAAGGACTACCTTACTCACGCCTTGTTCGGCCATGACGGACAAAGACATGCTACGGAAACCCTGTTGCATGAGATTCAGCATGCCATCCAGATGCGTGAGATGTGGTCTGATTCATACGCACTCACTGGCGGCACGTTCGGTACCGCTGGTAGAATCATGGCGGCAAACATTGCTGGTGTCGCTGGAAGGACCATTTCTGCCGCTGGGGAGAACAAAGACATCAACAATCAGGGCGTCGAGTTCTACACCGCCGACGGCCAAAAGGCTACGTTCTTCTCGAACGAGGAAACCCTCAATTCGATTTACAGGCTCGGCAACACGCCGATGCACAAGCACCTGCGTCAGATTGCCTACCCTGCCTTCGTAAGGGTGAGCAACGAGGCTATCAACGCCCTTACGGACGCCCACATCCACCACCCGCCCGAGCACCCCGCCAGACGCAACGCACAGTCTGCGGTAAAGTCTTTGGTGGTCATGCGTGAAGAGGCCAGAGCCCTCACGGACAAATTCAAGAACGGGGAACTGAGCGAGCAGGCCTTCAGGGACTTGATGTGTGACACGGACAATGGTCTGGCCATCAGGTTCATCAGGAGAATTGAGCAGGTCAGGAACGCCATGTATCTGGACGCCTCGCCTGTCGCCGAGAAACTTTACAACGCCATGGGCAATGCGGAGAAGTATCTGCATCGCTCATTGGAGGCTCTCAATGGCTTTGAGTTCATCTCCAAGATGGCAGAAAAAGATGGCCTCAACGGAGACGTGGTGCTCGCCTCCACCAAACTCAAGCAAATCTTCAACAGCCTTGCTGGCATGCATTACCTTAGCCAGCGTATCGAGGTTGAGGCGAATCTGACCGAGCAGAGGTCTAGGATGACACAGGCGGAACTTAATTCCACTGGGCTCAACCCCGACGGCTCACGCAAAAGCCTCCTTGATGGCATGACTGGTGCCTTGGACATCGGCTACAAGGGAAACACCCTCAGGAACATTGGAATCGCCCTCAAGAACAAGCAAAGGGTCAGGGTCGCAGACCTCATGCTTGGCGGAGTCGCAAGCAAGGACCCGAGCAGGAACACGTCCAACATGGACATCTTGTCCATGATGGCTAGGGCCTCGCTCATTACTTGGACTGTAAGACAACTTAAGAACGAACTGGATTCCCTAGATAGAGTCGCAGTCATCGGACGTGGCTGGGAAGTCGCAGAAGATGGTAGCGTAAAACTTGTGGCCAAGACCGCCACTGTTCAGTTGGGCACCAAGGGCCCCAGAAAGAACATTAATGCAATGGCCGATGACTTGGCCGCTTCGATTCCAAATGCGGGTAACGTTCTGTACTCGATGGACGATAACGACAGGGTCCATGTAACCAACGCAATCTGGGGCTCTGGAGAGCGTACTGTCACCATCGAAGACATCGCCAGAATCATTGACGGCATCGTCTTGAATGAGTGGGAAGTTAGAACGCCCACCGAGGCAATGGATGCGGTCCTTCGTGACGATTTTCCGGCCGTAGTTAAGGTATCCGACATCAGAAATGTGCTAATCGAAAGAGGAGTTAGCGATGACGGAATCGCCATGGCCAACATCGAGGCTTTCTTCAAGGATGGGAACGGAAAGTCCAACCTGTATGGCTCGATTGAACTGACGAAGTATGAACTGGCCGACCTAATGGCCGTAGTCCACAGGCAGTACATCAACGAGCGTATCGTTTCGGTTTCTGAAGGCGTAAAGAAATTTGGAGAAGTAAAACTGAACAGGGACAACATCAGCCCTGAGAGTGTTATTGAGGCGATAACGCAGGTTAATTCCAACGAGGGTAACACTACTGACCCATTGAGAAGTTTCATGCTTCAGAAGGTGGGTGCCGTATTTGACTTGGCCGACAGTGACGTCAGCACAATCCCGTTCCAAGAAGGAAAGCCTAGGATTGGCATCTCAAACCTAGACGCAAACGAAAGAATCAGAAGGGTCCAAGCCAGCATTACTGTTGGCTGGAAGCCCGAATGGATGAGCGATGATGACTACAACGCCATCATTGAAAGGCTTGCTAAAAAGGGACTCCTGAACACTGGCTCGCTATTCAGGGCGGTAGGAGTCAGGGACAGCGAGCAACTTAACATGGCAGGCATCGCCGCCGAAAATCTCGTAAGAGAAACCAACAGGCGAATCAGGAGAAAAATGTTCCTGATTAAGCCTTTCTACGAAAAGATGGTTGGAATCATCGACGCCTCCGAGGATAGCGTATCTAGAAAAATCAAAATCCGTCTGCTCGACGAAATGACGAAGGTTCTCATCGAGCCAGAACTCGAGGGAATGAGGGAGTTCAACGGACAGAACTCTATCGTCAACACCCAGAACGTTATCCCGTACACGCAGACAAGCGACGTCACTAACCAAGATTTTGCCAAATCACCTTCTGCCAGATTTGGCATGACCCTTTCCATCGTAGGTAGCGGGAACAGCATGTGGGGAGACACTGGTTTTATTGAACTACAGACCCTCCAGACTGCCGTTGGACCTACGGACCCGCTGAGCAAGGAGGACCTGACGTTCAAACTTCGTTCCGAAGGAACACCCACCAACATCTACGATGTCAGGACTTGGGACGATTCTACCATCCGACACATCTACAGGGACAACAGGGTGACCCAGTCGAGCGGGTCGTTCAGGTCCTTTGAACACCTCAACGCAATCACCACTGCCACCAAGAACCTAGTCGAATCCACCCGTGAGATGCTTGCGTACGCAGAGCAGTCCATAGGAGAGGGGCGTGACGATGCCAACTTGCTCAACAAGTTACGCCTGCTGAATGACATTTCGACAAGACTTCTTCAGGTTGAGGAAAGGAGTACCGCATTAATCGGGGACAACAAGGAGTCCAACTCTGACCAGCCGTCCAGAAACGTAATCACTGGGCAGAGTTACTTGGATGGAATGGCCTCACGCATCGCACAAGAGTCATTCCTTATTAAGGGGTACTCTGGGAACGACGGAAGCGTCGTCCTTGGAGAGACCAAGGTGGCCAACACTGTTTCGGCAGTCCAATTGGATGGCGTGACTAGCATGCCGTTCTTCGATGGAAGCGGTCTCCCGTCCGTCGTCGCTACGCCGCAGTACGTCGTGAATGCCGTGTCTGGGCTGGTCGCAAGGGACATGGCCGTAAGAACAGTCCTGTTCGGCTCCATCAAGCATGGAAATGCCACTCAGGGTCCATTGTCCTACATCTCCCCCATCTCAGATTTCGTCGAGGGCCTGAGGACTCCCACCAATCCATCCGTAATCGTCAGCCTAGTTAATCCTAACGAATCGAGCACAGTGGTTAACACCATCAATGGTAACCACGCACTCCATTCCTGCCTTTACACCGCAACCGCAAGATACGGGCATAACGCCCACATCAATGGTGCTTTAGGTGCTGACGTTGATTTCTACAAGGCTTGGGGCATGGGGTGGATGAACCTCAGGAAGGGCGTGGACGCAGTTGATGCCGTAAGTGCGGCTTCGTACGTTCCTGCCCTCGCACCACTCATCGCCGCCGCCTTGTCGCCCAAGCAGATTGGGGTGAGGAAGGGACGAATCACTGTGGTTGACCACCTGTCTGCGGAGCAGAGACAACTGCTCAAGAACGCCAGAGACGCCTACAAGGACTTCTCCATGGACACTGGAGCCTCTCCGACTCCAGAGCAAAAGGCCGCTTTTGACGCATTCTTCGACACTATCAGCGAAGAACAGCACAGGCTGATGTTCGGGCACCTTGATACCGCCAACGCAGAGATTACCTTCACGGCACTCTGCGGTGCCTACGAGGCCATGTCCATGATTGATAGGCTACCCGCATCTCCGACTCTGGACAACCTGTTCGGAAGAAGCATGAAAGAAGTGCTCAAGGAGGAAATCGGTCACTACATCTCCGAGGGCAGATACATGTACGAGCAGGGCAACGCAGAGGGGCCCGTGGCGAAGACGAAATACGCAGGAGGAAACTCCAGTGCAAAACTGATGCATGCCCTCTACAAGAACACCACTCAGGTAGAGACTGGCAGGCACATGCTTTTTGCCGTGTGGTCCTTGATGGACCAGCATGCACAGGGATACAGAGCCCAGATGCACATCGAAATGGGTTCTGGCCAGAACTACCCGATGTACTTCAGGAACGGCCACAAGGGCAACCTTCTCAACAGTCCTTTCGCCGCAGGTCCCTACGCAGACATGAGGACGCATTACGCCAAGCGTCAGTTCGCCAACGTAGGACCAGAACTGATGAGGTCTGACTTTGACAACGCCTCGGCGACGGGGCCGTCTTTCTTCCATTCACTAAGCAGTAATGAAACCCTTCCTAGCGGTGACGATTGGAACGAGCACTACATCCTTCAAGCCACTGACGTAGGACTTGCCGAGTCCCTGTTTATGCCGATTGACCCGTCCCAGACCAGCAGTAATTTCGCTGTAATCGACGACGGAATTCCCCAGCAGGCACAAGACCAGATTGTCGGTGCTCCTAGAATCGACGTTTCGATGAGGGGCTCTCCCATCAGCAATAAACTCAGCCGCAAGCAGATGGTCGATTCCATCATCATGCAGGCCAAGAGGAACAAGACTGACGCAATCTCGCTTGAGCCTGCAAGAATGAGGCTCAGCGGAAGGCTCATAAGCAACGCCGCCCAAAGGGCATTTGAAACCGAAAACTCAGAGTCGGTCGATGGCATCGCATTCAGGGCCCATGGCTACGGCGTGGCCAACAACCTGTTCGGCCCCTACTACCTGAACCTCAGGAATGAAAACGGCGTGAACCTCAACCAGCACATGGCATACCCTAGGGTAGGAATGACCGAGCCGATGAGAGGCTTTGCTTGGAAGAGGCTTGAAGATGGTAGCCTAGTCCTGAACGTCAGCGGTGACATCACTGGCTACAAGGCTGGATACCTAGGGAAGCAAATCAGGTTTACTAATACCGAGAAGACCAAACTCGGCGTCGGATTCAGCATCAGGGAAAGCCTTGGCTACGACCCTCGTAGCGGGGAAATTTCCAACGCAAGTCCGTATGCCACCCTGTTCGGCATGCAGACGGCTTCGCTCGGTGGGGCAGGTGCGGTTGGGCTTCAGAACTTCTTTAGAATCGGTGGCGAGCCTTGGAGAAAGCAGATTATCGCCGCCGCCCGTAACAGAATCAGAAACGGAGACGGAATCAGGACCCTTTACACTGGCGTCGATAGAAACAGGGAGGGCATAAGAAACGTCACTGGCTACGTCAGCGAAAACGCCCTCGCATCCCTGATGACTTCCGACAACGCACACAATGACAAGGAAGCCGTAATGCTGGCACTCGCAGTCAACGGGCACAAGACTGGCGTCCAGCACATCACGCTCACATTCAGACCAGAGGAAGCCAACCCAGATTACATCAAGGCTGTCCTCATGGCCATCATGGTGGGCGGAGGCGGAGCCGAGATTATTCCCTCAATCTTCAGCAAGATGTATGACAGGTATGGAGCAGACATGAGCCCTTATCTCGGAGACGGGGAAAGAATCATGTCCTTCATGCAGGTTAAGAACGCTGGTTACTTCCTGAAGGGAGACCTTCAGAGGATTAATCAACTCATGGGCGAAAGACTGCCCTCCGACTCATCGCTCACCGAGGCACTAAACATCGAGAAAATCCTAGCCATCAACAATGGTGCTGGGGTATCAGAGGGTGGAAGAAGCACACATGAGGCTAGGAGCAATTTTGCTAAATACGCCAATCAGGTCATCTCCAGAAGCCAAGACGTAATCCCAGACATCGAGAAAATCGCCGCCGCCGCCGTCGGAAAGGACCACGGATACCTTCTTCCTGACGCAGAAAGGCATCTTGCGAAGAACGGAGACACCACTGTATCCATCGAACACCTATTCCCGAACAGACCTGAACTCACTCAGTTCGCTTGGGATGGGAAGGAAACAAACGGGGTCAGTATCGTCCACAGGGGACCCAAGTCCAAGCCCACTGGCTACTTCGTCACTTACGACATCCAGACTGGCGTCTCCAGCAATGGAGAGCCAATCATGTCAAGAAAGGTGGTTCCCGTTAAGACGCTCGTCGAGGCGGAGGCCCTCAGGAACAAGTACGGGGTCAGTGCCAGCAAGGCAATTCTTGCTCAGGCGTTGGTGTCCGCTGGTGCTGGAGAAGCCTCCATCAAGGAGGGCGTGATGAAGTCCGACGACAACATCGATGTCTCAGTAAGGGCCAATAAGCACCTATCCCTATCCTCCAGACAGGACGGAACGATGAGCATGGTCAATGACGGGACCTACACTGTCGGAGACCTAGACCTGAACCTGACCAAGGCAGAGGCTGTTGCACTGTCCGCAACCCTCGGTAGCAGGGCAGTCCTACAGGCCAAACTTCCCACTATCGAGGTAGGCAGGGCCAACCTCATGATTGGAGACAGCAACGCCAGAGAACTTGAAGGCATGCTCAGACGCAAACTCAACTTCGGCTTTGGTCAGGGCCCGATTGAATTCGTGTCCAAGATGATGCGTGTCGTAGCCTACGGAAAGAAGAAGTCTGGCAGGGACAAGTATCCCGACTCCATGACTGGCTTGGAGTGGTTCAAGTTCCTCAAAGAGAATTCCGTTTCCAAGGACGAAATCAGAATGTCTGGCATCGCATACTTGTTGCACGACAACGCCGACACGCACCTAACCAGAAAGGATTTGGCCGAGTTCATTTACACTGTCTACCCTAGGACCTCCAGACAGGCCAGAACCTCTCAGGTCAACGCAGCCATTGAAGTGGACAAGGTGAAGACTGGCTCGCTGAGCGGCATGTTCGACATGCCGTATCTGGACGACCTTCAGAAGAAGGAAGACTTCGTCATCAAGACGCACCTCGACAACCTTGAGATGGTCGCTGGTCTCATCGAAAAGGCCCTTACGGACGAAGCAACGAGGGCTGACGCACAGACCCTCAAGGATACCATCATGAAGTCCATTGAGTACACTGTGACGGAAATGGGTGCACCCAGCGGACTTTCGGGCCTCACGGACCTGACGATGGCCGTGAACTACCTAAGAAACACGTATCACGAGGGGACGAACAAACAAATCCGCACCCTTGAAGGATTTGCTGGCGAATCCAGAAAAGTCAGGCCTGCCATCCTTGAATACGTCATGGCCGACAGCATCTTCGGCAGGACCAGCGACCAGTACAAGAGCATCGAAGCCGCACTTGGCGACCTAGGTCTCATCAATCCTTATTCCATCGCTTATTCCGACGTATCCAGTTCAACGAGTCCTTTCACTGGATTAGACCTCGCAACTGGAAGAACGTCCAACCTCGCAACGTCCCTCAATGAAGGGGTTGGTCCGATGAAAAAGGATTACGAGAAGGGCAATTACACCTACCCGTCTTATCAAGGTCAGAACTTCTATTACCACGGCGGCAACTATCACTCTTCTTGGGCCTCGTTCACTGGCTACTATCAGTCCAACCCAATCTTCTCTGAGTTCTACAACAAGAGAATCAGGGCGGAGAAAGACGCCGCCATCAAGACGCTCAAGGAAAGAATCAAGGGCACTTCCGACGCCGCCACCAAGGCCAAATACGAAAGCATCATCTCGAACATCAACAGGGTGTTCACTGTCAGAGAGATGATTAAGAACGGACATGCCCTGCATGACTACGGGCACTACAGCGACAACGACATCGGCACGTTCCAGATTGGCCACGTAAGAAGCACCCAGACCATCCTGACTGGCGAGTATGGCTTCGGAGACCCCAAGTCTCCCAACTACCACGCCGAAGAAAGCACGTACGGATACAACTATGAACCAGAAGTCGTTGTGGCCATCGAGGAAATCCAGTCCGACTCGTTCCAGTATCATTCGTTCGGAGTTCCCTCCGACGTGTCCAAGGCACTGCCTGATTCGCTTGAACAGGTAGAGGGCTTCAAGAGGACTGGCGACCTAAGGGCCCTTATTGAAAGCAGGGACAAGTTGGCCAACCTCGTAAGCAACGTCAGTTCCCTCATCTCCAGTCAGGTCAGCAAGATGTCCTACTACGGAAGGGGCGACGTCGAGTTGAACGCATTGTACGGGGTCAAACTTCTCGGCTCGCTCAGCCCCGTGGAAAAATACGTGCTCAGGATGGACTTGGCCCTTGTGGACAGCGGAAGAACCGCAGAAGTTCCTGAAGCACTCAGGCAGTACGTAGGAGGATTGGTTAGAATTCCTGTGTATGAATTCCCTGACGCCATGAGTTACAAGGACCCGTCATTCGTCGCCAAGGAAGGCTACAATTATGAGACGTCCCAAAGGGTGTTCAATGACCTGTTCCATGCCGCCGCTGACGGGGTTCTTACGCAACTCCTGCCAGAACACGTTTCAAAGGCTGAAAT
>JACCDO011492014.1_pt1 | contig 41475 bp, 19 predicted proteins | sample 7446101 | NCBI WGS metagenome assembly JACCDO01 (sample SAMN15323440, study PRJNA562643) | freshwater metagenome | isolation source: river surface water | place: USA:Blue River Watershed | collected 2017-08-16 | reverse complement strand
GAGGCTGTTGAGGCTGTTGAGGCTGTTGAGGCTGTTGAGGCTGTTGAGGCTGTGGAAGCTGTTGAGGCTGTGGAAGCTGTTGAGGCTGTTGAGGCTGTGGAGGCTGTGGAAGCTGTTGAGGCTGTGGACGCCGCCGCAGAGGCCGTGGATGCAGCCGCAGAAGCCGTCGATGCAGCCACAGAGGCCTTAGATGTGTTGCAGGAGACAACGAATCTGACCGGCACACATGAGATTCTTCTCACCCAGATTCAGCATTTGTTGGAAAAAGTCGACACTCTTCAGCAGCATTTAGAAACTCGAGATGCAAGCCGAGACAAACCCCAATTTCCAACATTCATCCAATCCATCCGCTCTTTCTTCGCATCATTGTGTAGTAATTCTGAAAGATCTAAAGGGAGCAAAGGCAACTAAAGCCAGAAGAAAAGTATGCCTGGTGTACCGTTTCCGCTGTTATCAGACCTGAGTGGAAACCAGGTCTTTCAACCGCTCCCAACACCACATCCAAATCGCTTTGTAGCATCCGGTCGTAAACGACTTTTTTTGACCACTGTTCGGATTCCAGATGAGCAGTTGTGGGCCAATGGCCTGTTTCAGAATATTTACATCCTGTATAAACTTTTTGAATCCATCGGCTATGAGCCGTATCTTCTAGTGGACAGTCTAGATAATAACAAGGATGCCAAGGTGCACGAACAGTATCGTCTCCTCGATTTCAAGACCTATATTCAGGCGCCGTTTCCCGTAGTTGCATATCTTGAATTTGGTATGTCCTGTGACCCCGCGATTCGCAAGTTCTTCCGCAATACAGGTGCAAAAGTCGCCAAAACATACCTCGGTAATATTCTGAATATTGATATCGAAACCATCACATTTTACAGGAATACGAATTTCAGCCACCATGTTGCCGGTGAGACCGACGAAATCTGGGTATCCCCCCATTATGATTTTCACGCCGAGTATGCCGGGTCAGTCAATGGAATCTGTGGCCGTACACGAATTGCACCGTATGTATGGGACCCTGTATTTGTGAAGGAACTCAAGGGCATTTGGACCCCCTCCAAGGAGCGCGCCAAGCGTTTTGCGATTATGGAGCCCAACATTAGCTTCCAGAAAAATTCATTTGTATCCATTCTAGCCGCCGAGGCGTTTTATCGCAAGCATCCTGACCGTGTACAGGAGGTCATTGTGGTGAATGGCCAGCGGATGCGTGATATACCGTATTTCGCAAATTCCATATTGCCGAATCTGACCCTTTTCAAGGACGGAAAACTACATCTGATGCCCCGCTCCCATATGTTTAATTTTGCCCGCGTATACAAGGACGCAATTATCCTCCAGCATCAGGTCAATAACGAGTACAACTACTCCTTCATGGAATGGCTGTATATGGGCTTTCCAGTGATTCACAATCACCGGCGTCTATCGGAGTTTGGATACTCCTATGCAGGAAATGACTTTGATGCGGCTGCGACTCGCATTGAACAGGTGATTGAGTATCACGACCTCAATGCCGAGACCTATGCTGCACAGGCGGCCCAGCTCCTGTGGCGATTCTCCATTTACAACCCAGAGAACCAGCGGGCATGGGAGACCCTTGCCTTACAGGAATCAACCAGACATGCGAGTGGCGACGCTCTCCCGTAGGGGAGAGTCTGACTCTCCAACCAGCTTTGCTGGTTGGAGCGAACAATGTCGCCACTTAGCATTGTCTGGCTGCTCAGCCAGCCTTGCGATTGCTTCACATTCACAGTATCCCGTTCGCTAAGGCGAACGGGATGTTCTGAGGTATGTCGCCACCAACCTTCGGTTGGTGGCTCAGGCTCTCCCCTTTGGGGAGAGCTTCGCAACTCGCAAGGCTGGAATCAACGGCCGTCTAAACATCGCGCCATATTTTGTGTATATTATGGTGAAAATGCGTATCGGTATTACTTGCCGATTCCAAAACAGTTATTTTAGTGGTGCACTTCCCCAGGTAGCCGTGTTGCTTGGGAAAGTCCTAAAAGACCTCGGTCATGATGTGACGCTTGTATATCCCAAGGGGGACCTGACGTGGTTTATTGATGTAAAGTCCGAGGAAGCCGTAGCACCCCGTCGCGAGGAATGGGCGGAGCCTGCTGTTCCCTATGATTTGTTTATTGAGACAACATGGTTCCTACCTGCCGAACTGCGCCCCAAGGTAGCCAAGCGGGTAGCACTGTTTGCGCATTACCCGCCGATGTTCCATGATATGGAGTCTTCTGTGTATCCCTTCAATCCAATTACACGGGATTTCAAGAATCTAACTGAAATATGGACATGGGATTTGTATGAGGGACAGGATATTCGGTATCTTGAGTTTCTATCTGGAAAGCCTGTGAGTGTTCTGCCGTTCGCCTGGAATTTCGCGGCAACCGAGGCATACCTCCGCGAATCCAATGTACCTACATGGATGTCCACGGCCCCTACAATCGAGTCACGTATTCCTGCTGGTACGCCTGCGAGTATGTCCTGGTGCGCACGGATTGTGGAGAACAATATCAGCAATACGAGTCATTGTGTAATCCCGCTGAATATTGTGAGTGAGATTCGCAAGTCCGCGGCACCCATTCGGTTCTCGGTGCATAATGGCGAGTATGTGGAGAAGAACGGGTTTTTCCAGTCCAATATTGCGAAGAATCTACTGCTGCCCGACATAAGTGGGAATTTTGTGCCGCGGATTCGGCTACCTGACTTGTGCCGCGATAAGTCGTTTCTGGTGGCGCATCAGCGGTTCCGACCCCTCAAGGGATACCTGTTGGATGCTCTGTATTGCGGAATCCCAACAGTCCATAACTGCGAGAAGTTGCGGCGCTGGGGCTACTTTTACAATCTGAATCAGATTCGTGAGGCGGTAGCCTGTTGGAAGCGTATGGATAGCGACTATGCAGGGCGTGTGGGTTTTTTTGCGGCGGGTGCACTGGACCGACTGCGGGAGGAGTTGCGTGCGGAATTTGGGTTGGAGCGACTCAAGGAACCCTTGCGCAATGTGTTGGCCGGTTCGGTTGCAACACAACCAACACAACCACCGGTGATGCGCATTGAGGAGATTGTTGGTGCTGTTGGGACTGTTGCAGCAGGAGAGGAAATCCGTGTTCAGTTCTGCGATATGTGGGACCAGTTCAATCCTGAACATAACTTTTTCATGTCGCTCCTGAAATGGACGGGAAGTCAGCACGGTTTCCATGTCCGCTACGACCCCCACACTCCGACCCTCGTAATCTATGGACCGTTTGGCGATACCCATCAGCTGGCTGCATATGAGGCGGTGCCCAAGATATTCTTTACAGGTGAAAATCAGCCACCGCGGTCGGGTCACGGGACGTTCTTGAATCTGGGCTTCCAGTATTCACCGGATTCTTCCTACATCCGCCTGCCCCTCTGGGTCCTAGAAATCAACTGGTTCGGCGAGGATGTGGAGAAGGTGCAGAATCCTCGGCCCGTGCCGCTTTCCGCGGCTGTGCGGCAGGATCCGGCGGTTCTGGACCGTAAACGGAAGTTCTGCGCTTTTGTGGCGACCAATCCGAAGTGTACCAATCGCAACACGGCCTTTCATATTCTGAATCAGTGGCGCGGTGTTGATGCAGGAGGTCGGCTGTTTTGCAATCTTCCAGAAGGGCCTATTCCTGCGGGGCTGGGTGGTGGCGGTGGTGAACTGGCCAAGGTGGAATTCTACAAGGATTATAAATACGTAATTGCATTCGAGAACGAAGCGGCGGCCGGTTACACAACAGAGAAGATATTTCACGCCAAGGTGGCGGGATGTGTGCCGATTTATTGGGGCGACCGGTTTGTGGACCGCGATTTCGACGCCAAGGGGTTCCTGAACGCCAATACAGTCCAGACGGCCGAGGACTTGCGCGGGCTTATTGAACGGCTGGAGGCCGACCCTGTGGGGTGGCGGCGCATGGCGGAGGTCCCTGCACTCAGCGATTATAAGCGACACTGGTGCGAGCGCACTATGGAGGAGCTGGCGAAGAAAACAGTGAAGCGCGTATTGGGTCGCGAGATTAAGTTCGCAAAAACGGCCTGGGACGGTTGTACTGAGTTCCATGCAAGTCTTGCGGCTTCTGCTGCTGCACCTGTGGTTGCTGCATCTCCTGTAGCCCCTGCTGTGGTAACCCCTGCTGTAGTAGCCCCTGAGACCCCTGAGACCAAGGAAATCCCACAACTCCCAACACGTCGCCGAATTATCACTGCGGCAAACGCCAAATTCGTCCCCTCCGCGCGGCTTCTGGTACAGTCTGCGCGTCGATGGGAGGGCGCCGATACAACCATCCGCGTCTATGTCTGGCCTGATGTGAGTGTCGAAGACCGCCGTCTGATTGCGGCAGGAGGTGCCGAGGTTGTGGAGCTACCAGTCGCGACTGCGGCAGCTGCGGCAGCACCTGCACCTTGGGAGGGATTCTGGGAACCCGAACACTTTGCCTGGAAGCTATGGATACACGCCAAGGAAGCGAAGGAGGGGGATGTAGGAACTCCAGTCCTCTATCTGGATAGCGGCATTGATATCGTAGCTCCGCTTACCCGCCTTTGGGAACAAATCGTGCGTGAGGGCATGTGTCTCGTGGAAGACCATCATCCCAACAGTCGCTGGTGCCATCCCACCTTTTGCGAGAAACTGGGTGTGACGGCCGCAGAGGCAGCTTCTATGCAAATATGGGCGGGATGTGTTGGATTTGTGGTAGGCGGAAAATGGGCCGGTCTTCATGAGGATGCTCTGCGATGGGCGCAGCAGAAGGAGGTCATTTGCGGAAAGAAATGGGAGGCATACACGGAGGACTGTAAGGGACATCGGCATGACCAGTCGATTCTCAGTATTCTAACACACCGGCTCGCCATCCCTCGCCTATCAATTGATGCTCGTGATGTATACTGTGACCGTGCACGACGCACTGCGGAACAGTGGGGATGCCCTCTCTATGTGCATCGCGGCCAACCCCAGCTTATGCAGCGACTCATTGAGGGTATTGATGAGGCGTATGTGATTAATCTGGAACGGCGCAAGGACCGCTTGGAGGCATTCAAGCGGAATCCCCACCTCAAGGAGGTCACCTATGTATATAAGGCAACGGATGGACGCACCATGACTCTTACACCTGCGATTGCCCGCCTCTTTAGCAATAATGATTTCAAATGGAAAAAGGCGGTAATGGGATGCGCCATGTCGCACTTTGGTCTGTGGGCAAAGTTGTCCACGGATCCTGTGGCCTCCTCGTACTTGATTATGGAAGATGACGTGAAATTCCGTGAGGATTGGGCAACACTCTGGAAGCAGGCCGCGGGGTCCATTCCCACCGATGCGGATGTAATTTATCTAGGAGGTGTGCTGCCGCCCAACCAGGCTTCCTTCCCGTCCATCGTGGAACCTGTGAATGCCCATTTCGCCAAAGTCGCCAAGAATACACTCTTTGGTGGCCAGGCACGCCGGTATTTCCATTTCTGCAATTATGCATATGTGATGACGAAGCGGGGTGCACAGAAGATGATGCAGCTTGTGAATGAACGGGGCATTTTCACAAGTGGGGACCATATGATTGTGAACCACGGTGATGGGCTATTTAATATTTATTTCACGACACCCCTGTTGGCTACCTGTATTCAGGAGCAGGACCCTATTTACCAGAAGTCCGATTTCAATAACTTTGCCCGTCTGGATTCATTTGATAGCGACCTGTGGAACAACAATGACCATTTCTCGCAAGAGGAAATTGTGGCCGCCTTGTCTGAAGACCTTAAGAAGATAGATATTCGTGTAGTTAGTGAGCCGATGTCGGAAGAAACCAAGAAACGTCTGGATGAGGAGCATGCGCGGAAGCTTGGTGCTGCTGGGCCAGCACCAGCAACAGCAACCGCAGCAACCGCAGCAACCGCAGCACCAATCACTACAGCACCTGCAGCACCCAAAGAAGATAAGCTTGCCCTTTGGAATGGATTCCTGCGTGCGATAGCGCGCAATCAGACGGCAGATGCTACAGCCGCCCTGGAAAAGATCTTTGTACTCTGGAACTCTCCAACATCCATCCTCAGCGATATGTCCTGGTTCCGTATTTTTGAGCAGCTTATTTTGACCAGCAATCCTGAAATGGTCAAGCAGAAGGAGCGTATTCTGACGTTTCTAGAGCGCCATAACTATTGGAATGAGAGTGTATGGAAGGCAATTCTGAAGCACTGGGGTGTCGGCGATAAACGAAGTGACCAGTCCGTGGTAGCCCTGGATACTTCCCAAATTCCAACACTCTCCAAAACGCGTATTTGGGTACAAAAAGACCTGGATGTAAAGGACTTTTGGGAATCCGAATGGCTGCAATTCATTTTCCCCAACGGAGTTGAGTGGGTGCCGTACGAAACGATTGCGGAGGCCGGACAAGGCGACGCACTTCCCATTATCCTCTATTTCAATCCCCATGGTGTGAATAATGTCGGTGCAATACAGGCAATTCTGAACGAGTTGGGCAAACAGGGGAAGAAGGCCGTGCTCATGCATATGAGTGACGAGTTTGCGGCACATGATATTACCGTATATGACCATCCGGCAGTCAAGGCGGTATTCCGGAATTACTGGCGACAGGGACTAAACGAGAAGGTTACTGTTGTCCCACTGGGATACGCCAAGGGGCGAAGTGCAACGGGCCTGCCTCCTGCTCCCAGCTTTGCCGAACGAACGCTGACGTGGAGTTTTGCAGGGTCCATGGACCGCCAGGGTCGCCAGGAAGTTCTGAATTCCCTACAATCCATCCAGCCCCATCGTGTCGCTACTATGGGTCGGTGGGGTGACCCCCTCGCTATGCAGCCCCGTGAATACTGCGATATGCTGCGTCAGACCAAGTTTGTGCCTTGCCTGAGGGGCGCACGTGCTCTGGAATCCTTCCGCTTCTATGAGGCCGTTGAGCATGGTGCTATTCCTGTGTATGTGCCGGCGGAATCCCATCAATGTGCGGATGAGATGCGGGCTACACACGGGGCGGATGTACCCTTCCTGGCGATTCCTGCATGGTCCGAGGCTCCCAACATCCTCCCTAAACTCGCTGCGAATGCGGAGGTAATGGAGGCGCATCGGCGCCGCGTGTTGGAATGGTGGGAGGCCAAGAAAGCCGCGGTGCGCCAGAGCATAAAGGCGGCCCTAGCTATCTAAGAACATCATGGCGGATTTCAGTGTGCTTCAATCCCTCTTGGCTAGTGTGGGTGGGGTTGCTGCTGGTGCTGCGGCTGGTGCTGCGGTTGCGGCTACTGTTGGTGCTGCGGCTGGTGCACCACGTCGCAAGTTCCTATTAGTTAGCACGCATGCCCAGCAGACCACTGGCTATAGCAAGGTTTCCTACAATCTCGTCCAGCAGTTGGCCAAAGACCCGCGGATTGAACTCCATCATTTCGGATTCCAGCGATTCTTTGAAATCGGCGCAAACTACCGTCCCTATCCTGCGGGAGTTCACGTGTATGACCCCGCCCTAGGTGAAAAATCCGACGGTGTTCCGAAAGAACAGGGTTTCGGGTATTCCCAACTGCCCGATATTGTGCGAAAAGTACGTCCCGATGTAATCATGATTTACAACGACGCCGGTGTGATTAGCCATTTCCTGGATAAGCTGGCTGCGGCGTTCCCCAAACCCGAGGACCGTTGTTACAAGATGATTATCTACTTTGACCAGGTCTACACTTCGCAGCGCCCCGATTTACTGTCGCGTATTGAACGGGATACAGATGCATATTTTGCATTCACGGAGTATTGGCGACGGTGCCTGCAAGAACAGGGACTGAAAAAACCGATTTATATTATGCGCCATGGATTTGACGCGGAAACCTACAAGCCCCTCGATAGACTGGCGCTGCGGCGCAAACATAGTATTGCGGAGAATGTGTTCTTAATGGTCAACGTCAATCGGAATACACCGCGCAAACGCTACGACTTGCTGGTAACTGCCTTTGCGGAGCTCGTGGCCAGGTATCCGCAAAAACCGATTGCACTTTTGTGCGTATGTGATGGGGGCGAACAGGGAGGATTTCCCCTGTACGAGATTTTTACGCGGGAGCTCATCAAACGCCGTGTATCTGTGGAGCAGAATTTGGGGAAGCTCCTAATTACCAAGACGGCGCTGAATTACACGGATGAGACTGTGAATGAACTGTATTGTATGGCGGATTGTGGTGTTACCGCGGCAGAGGGGGAGGGATTTGGGCTGTGTCAGTTTGAGGCCATGGGGTGCGGTGTTCCCCAGGTAGTTCCAGACCTGGGGGGATTCAAGGATTTCTGCCGGCCAGATAACGCGGTTCTTGTAAAACCTGAACGCGCCTATTACATCCCTTATTCCTATTCTTCTCTGGGCGGTATTGCGGAGGTGGTCAATCCCGCGGATTTGTGCCTCGGTATTGAGGAGTACTTGCTGGATTCGGAACTGCGAGAACGGCATGGTGCCGCAGCACGTGAAACAGTTCTGAAATACCGGTGGGAGGACGAAGTGAAGGAACTCGTGCGCGTAGTGTTGGAAATTTAGGAACGACTGCACTTACGGCGACTGCGGTGACTGCGGTTACCCCCGCCTCTATTGGATTTCGTTGCATGCTTGGATTGTTGATTTATCGACTTTCTTCGCGTATTATGTATTATGTTATACGCACGTTGAAATTTAGCAGGTGCTTTCACAACGTTCTTATAATTCCAGGAAAAAAGAGAATACATATCTGAATTGGTTAGTCCGTAATTGTTTTTAGCAGTTGGGGAGTTACGAATGGCCATTGCTATTTCTGAAAGCTCCGCATTTGTCGGGTTCCGATTCTTTTCTGCTAGTAGCCGTTTGAGATTTCGCTTGAATTTCTCATGACGTGTTTCAGCATAAGATTGCATATATGGTAATAATGTGGGAATGCTATTGATTGGATAATATTTTTCATAGTTATGTTCAGGGATTCCTGCATTATTACCAAATGAGTTAGTATATTGAGTCAGTCCAATATCGGTAGGTTCCCTACATACAAAATGGTAATAAACTCCTGGCCCACCTTTTTGAAAGATGGTTTCCAAGGAGTATTTTGTTGCCTCCTTAAACTTTTCCAAATTATTCTCTACACTCACAGAAATAGTTGCAGCTTCCGCAGGTGTGGGAAATATGCTGTCCGTATACGATTTTGCAGCCAATTCTTCGGCATTTTTGATAGTATTATAATCCTTAAATCCGCTTCGTTTCCCTTTCAAATTCAGTGTTGTAAACATGGATTTGGTTGTATACTCGGAACCGCCTGGCTGCAATGTCCATGTATCGATATTGAGTGGAAAGTCATATACACCAGATTTGGAAATAGCAATCTGATTTTCCTGTTGGACATTTTTAACTTCAATGGACTCCATCCAGTATGCAAAAAGATAAAGAGTGGCGGATGGATAATACATGCCTTCAGTGTATACATGAGTTTCAAGGCCATTCAATACTCGTTTTAATTCGAGTAGATCGGACGTTGGATTTTCCAGTATTTCTTTATTGGCTGGGTCACTAAATGCTTTCACAAGTTCTACGACAGTATGGGTATATGTTACAGACCCACATTGTGCATAGGTTACCAATGTATATCCAGGAGGAATGCGATCGCGTGCCTCAAATTCTTGGGTCTTTTCGGCACCATGCCCCATAATAAGTTTAGCGGCCATTCTAATAGAGCCTAGATTTTCCTGGCTTGACTAGGACTTCTCCAGGTTTGCTGCCGCGTTTGACCCATTGCACTTGTGCATAGATGCACCGCGCCCCCTTGGGAGCCTTGGGCGTCTGGTCCAAGATGCATTGGCGGGCAAATTCAAGTTCTTCGTCAATCAGGTCACCATCTGTTTCCACAATTACGTGGGCGGATGCATGATTGTCTAAATGGACCCACCAGTGGTCTTTTTCCGCACTTGAGAGCAGAGACCAGTTCTCAAGTGCCGAGGTTCCAACACGGAATGTAAGGTTGTTCAATTGAAAGGATTTCATTTTGATTTGGTTGAATGGGAAACGTCGGAGTCCCTACAATTCCCTCCAGTGCCTTCAATTTTTGCTAACGGCTTTTGTTTCTTCGATGGCGTAGTCGCAGGCGCAGTCGCAGTCGCCGTGTAGTCCGTCGGCCACCAGACTTGCGAGTTGCGACATACCTCAGAACATCCCGTTCGCCAAGGCGAACGGGATACTGTGAATGTGAAGCAATCGCAAGGCTGTCTAACCCGCCAGACAATGCTAAGTGGCGACAATGTCGCCACTCGCATGTCTGTCGGCCACCCCCTGAATATACCGCAGGCATTTTTTGATACTCCGCAGGCAACATAGGAAATTCCTCCCTCAAAAACGTCAAAAAATCACGGGTATCTCCCAGCTTATCCTTCCTAAGCGACCATATCTTATATAAATCGCATTCTACAGAAGATGCAAATTGATAGGGTATATACCCCGCCTTCCTATATGCCTCTATTGTAGATTTTGTGAGTTTTTTGGACACCTTTGGAATGAGTGGTTCATCCGTATATCGGACAATTGTTGCGCCCCCCCTAGACCACAAAGGCATCATAAAGGACTTGTAATATTCTATGGGGGGTTTGGCTAACTCCGCTACAGTGGATTTATATTGATTCATGATATCCTTCATAAATGTACCAGATTCAAGATTAAATACTACCTCCACTTCCAAAGGTCGATGTATTACATGCACTTCTCCTGCTGCATAGACAACAGGCTGACCTGCGTCATAATACAGGTCGCGGTGTTTGGATCCTATTTCATATTCCGTAAATGCCTTGCTTCCAACAATCTTAAAATCATCGTTTACCTTTATTAAAAGCCATGTATAAATACCACTTTCTCGTAAAATATCCGCTGCAGACATAGCAATCTGTTTCGGAAGCATGGAAAGATTATGGGCATGTGTGGAATCCAAATATATGTATGGTGCGTCTTCTGAGGCAAAACAATGCGAGATTCGAAAACGGGGTGCAGGTCCACTCGTTAGTTCGCGACCAGTTATGCCGAGGACATTTGGCGCGTTGTTTTTTGGGTGCGACCGTAATGTTCTATTCATCTTATAGTATTATGGGAATTTATGAACTGCCGAGGCGTCCCAGCACTTCCAACATCCTGTCCTGAATCTCCTTCTTTTCCGCGGCGTTCTTGCGTTCCCAAAAGGCGACTTGGGCCGCCATGCGATAGTTTTTCCTCAGGAGAGGTGCTAATCTGGCGATAGTGGCCCAATACAGTGCATCCCAGTCGTGGGTCCATTCGCCCTTCCCGTAATCCGACATACGTAGCACATACGCGGAGGAGGATATGTAGGGTTTCGTGGTAATCGCATCCGACGTCCATTGGCTCATGTAGTATACGTTGCCTATCATGACCCAGTCCCAGGAATCCGCAAACATCTCCATGAACCACCGGTATACCTCGGCGGGCTGGATTTCCGCGAGAAACATCGCATTCCCAACAATCATCAGGCGCTCGATATGGTGGAGGTATGCATTTTGGTTCACACGGTGGATGGCGGTATCTACGGGCAGTAAGCCCGTTGTACCTTCGTACCAGGCCGGTCCAAGCCGGCGTCGATGGTGAAGGCGATTGGGAGGAGGTGTTGGGAACCGGAGATACACTGCACGCATGTATTCGCGCCAGCCCAGAATCTGGGCTATGAAACCTTCGAGGGACGCCAGGGGCACTTTGTGGTCCGACGCGTAGTGGAGGGTCGCCTCGAGCACCTGGGCAGGTGTTAGAAGGCCGGTATTCATCGGCGCGCTAATCACGCTATGAAAGTGGAAATCTCCCTCGGCCGTAATGGCGTCCTGGTAGGGCCCAAACTCGTCGAGGCGGGTTTTGAGGAATCGCTGGAGAGCAGCAGCGGCACCTTCGTGGGTTGTTGGGAATACTAGGGTGCTGGTGCTGCTTCCTAGACCCCCACCTTCTTTTTGAATCTGTTTGGCTGCAGCCTCAACGTATTTTGACTGCCGTGCAGCGAGTTCTTTTTCCCAGTTCGGTAATGTGACTCCCTTGCCTATTTTAAGGCGGTTCTCAGCATCGAGGCGGAGCTGACCACCTTCGGGTTTCCCCGCCTTCGTCATGAGAATACCGGTGCGTCTCCTCATTTCCCCATAGAATCCCTGGTGACTCAGGTGTGCCTTTGTTCCCAACATCGCCATTGCGTCCTCCCGTGTGAGGAGAAAGGCGGGTGTTGGTAGGATAGTGACCTTGGGACATTTCCGCTTGACCTCCGCTTCCAACATATGGTCCACGGGGTCTATGACCTCGCAGGGGCCTTTGGTGCCCCATGTTTTCCCTCGCGGTATTACTTTAATGACGAGGTCCTTGCGTGACGCCTTCATATGGTCGACCCAGGCAAGTTCTGCGGCGCGCAGGAATACCTTGCGGGCCACATGAAAATCGGGCACGGTTGTGTATTTGCCTCCATATCCGATATCGTGGCGAATAAACTGTACTTGCGTCCAATGGTCGGGCAACTGTTGGAAACACTGGTGTGGAAATACGAGTCCTAACATCTCTTGCGTCGGGTCTGGTTTTTGTTTTTGCGACTGCGCGTTTTATGTTTGCGATTGCGGTTGTTGCGATTGCTGCGACTGCTGCTGCGGTTGCGATTGCTGCTGCGACTGCGGCTGCGACTGCGGCTGCGACCACCGCCTTCGGATACAAACATCGATTTGTACCAGGACTGCGGACACCGAATCTCAGTCTTATCAAATAGTGAGGGCGGCACCGGCCAAGGTCCGTCCGAGAATTTTGCCCCTACCAAAAAATCCGAATAAGGAAGCTGTCCCCATAATGCCTTTGTTTCCTCATCAAACGGCGGACACCCTTCAATGAACGGCTTGAATTGTGTTGTCGTATATGTACCATCCTTTCCACGATCATATATGCGTATTTGCATAATTTCATTATCCTTTGACCAGATTTGGTAGGAATCGTTCTCACTATTCGTTTTTTTACTAAACATTTCACTTGCGAAGGCGGCATTCACAGCAGGCACAGGTCCAAATACGAGGACTTTCATGAATGTGCTCGGCGAATCGGCCACTTTATGGTCAAAATACACTATACAGTCCACAATTTCGGAATTAAAGAAAACGTGAGCGGCAACATATGTTTCATCTCCGAGTTGTGCCCGCAAAGACGGTATTACACGCGATGCATATATTGTGAACGGGTTTTTAATACGCATATATGTGGATGCATTCGCAAGGTCAGGGTTCTTAGCCAGAATGTTATTGACTACGTTGGGAGGGGCGGAACTATCCTGAAAGGGTGCTAGAGTCGCAAGGTGTTTCTGGGCGTACTGGGTAATCGCTACAAATCCCACCCATAACTTTGGAAAAGGCTCTTTTGCTAGGAGGGCCGGCATAATCGCATACTTTGATAAAATCTGTGATAACTGGTCCCCTGAATACGACATATCGTCTACATATGCAAATATACAGCGTGGGTCCTTGATAAGATAGTCATAGAATTGACTAGTCATTATGTGGGGAGTCTGGAACCCCAATTGTTGGACCCAGTAATAAAACAGAAGTGCAATCATATAACCGGACTTTCCGCGACGATGCGTGAAAAGCACGATAGTCGGGGTTTCAATGCCTTGTTGCGGCACATACTTGGTGTAAAATTGTTCCACAAGTTCCTTGGTGCGAAGAATGACTTCGCTGTGCGGAATATAGACAATTTCACGTGCTAGGGCTCTGGCGGTTTCGCGGCGTGTTTGCGATTGTTGGGACACAATCCAATCCTCGAGTTTCGCGGGATTTACGGCATGTGTTCCACTGGGAATGTCGAGTATAGTTTGAATATGTGTTTCATAATCTACCAGAAATCGAGCTTGGTGCGCTTGGTGCGCTTGGTGCGCTTGATGAGCTAGGTTGGCTGTGGCTGTGCCTGTGGCTGTGCCTGTGGCCATGGCCATTGATAGGATGTATTCTATTTATGGGGAGCTGAATTTAGGGAACTATTCAGAATGATTCCGACACGAATCGGAATCTGGTTTAATCCAACCCATACAGCCTATGGTGGACCGGCACAAGTTCTTATCGGGACATTGTTGGGATTTCTGCAGGCTGCAGATGCAGCAGATGCAGCAGATGCAGCAGATGTGGTCCTGCGTCTGAACGAACCAGGGGATATTAATTGGATAGTAGATACGCCTGAACGATTCCAAGAGGTGGATTGGAGTACGCGGGGACTTCGAAGGTGCTGTGGACCGTTTGTGTTTTCCCATTCGGACGTGATGATCCAGGACCCCAACATATCCCCTGTATGGCGCCTGGGTGCCGCCCAACTTACGCTCTATTTGGCGCCATCCCTGTGGTTCGGTAAATGGGTCTCGCATGGCCTGCCGTTTCATGATTTGTCGCATCATCGTCCTATGGTTGTGTGGGGAGCGGGGGTAAATACGGATTGGTTTCGGCCATTGCTTGGTGCGCTTGGTGCGTCTGTTGTACCAAAAGTACATACCTATTTCATATACTTCAAATCCCAGAATTGGTCGGACTTACGGGCAGTCCATGAATACCTGTTTGCGAATTACTTCCGTTTGCATGGACCGGTTCTCATGTATTATTTTTACACGCATGAGGAGTTGAGGGCGGCGGCCACGGGTTCCGAATTCTGTATCTACCTGGATGCCGCGGAGACCCAGGGTTTGGCTGCGCTAGAAATTATGGCCTGCGACTGTCCCATGTTTGTGCTGGATTGTACCGAGTACAAAGGAGAGACATACGTGACGAAAGAGGCAACCTCGGTAACCTGTTGGTCGTCGGAGTGCGGTATGAAATCCTCGATGGCCCGAATGGCGGAGGATTTCCCCGTATTTTTGGAGAAACTTGCGGCGGGTGAGTACCGACCGAGGGAGTTTGTTGTGAAGGAGTATTCGTGGAAAGCGGCGGCAGGGAAGCTGCGGCGAATGTTGGAAGCGCTGCCCTAACCTTAGGATTTCTGGAATCCCTACACTAATAGAATGAATGCTTCAGACTTTGATGAGGCTTCGGTTGCCTGGCTATCGAATAAACGACGAATTGGAGGTGGTTGGTATGAATATATCTGTTCATATATTCATAGCAATGGGAAAGCTTGTAGATATGGAGCAATGAAGGGGTCGGTGGAATTTTGTAAGAAACATAAGATATCAGGACGCAAAGGGCGGATATTGGAAGATACAACATCCCCTTGAAGGAAGAGATATAGGGAGGATGTTAGGATTTGTGCGTCTATCAATCTCTTGGAAACATCATGAGCGCCAACATCACGCAAAAGAAAAGGATAGAATGGAGGAAGAGACCGAGGGGGGTCGGGCAACCACCTGGGCTCGCCACGATTCCACCGAGATTCACGAAATGGAGGATTTTATCCATGACTTTGAAGGTTTCAGGGTTCGCACATAGGAAAAATACTAGTGTGCTGTAAAAGCTGTATTTGGCTTTTAGAAGGAGGTTCATCGTCGCCGGTAGGTCTTTCTACGGTATGCACGTGGTTTTCTGCGGTTGACTTTGCGAGTGATTCGCTTGCCTCCTTTAAGTTTTAGTGTTTTTAAAGAATCTAAACTAATTTGGGAGGCTAAACTTGCTGAACTCGATTTGCTACTTACTGATTTAGATTTCAATGTGCTGAGCATAGTATTTCTTTCAGGGGACTTTTGGGCACTTTCAACGACCTTATTTAATGTTTGTTCAAACTTTTGATTTTGCGTTTGGTCATATTCTCTTTTTCTATCTTCCACTTTTTCCCAATGATCATTTATTAATCGACCAGTCATCTTCTGTGATGTTTCGGTGGATGTGATATATTTTGTTATAGGAGCCAATATTTCTTCATGAATTTGCTTGAATCCTACTTGATTAAGTGATGTAAAATAATCTTCTATAACTGATTGCAATGATTTCATGTATGCAAGTTTATTTTCACCTACATAACCATTTACCATTTGAGAAATAGATTGTATGATGGGTGGCCTGTTTTCTTTATTTCCAATATTTTTAGCCGTTAATAATATTAATGCATCTGCGACTTGCTTTTTATTTGTTTTTTTAGCAAATTTTTCTAATTGGTCTTTTTTATTATTGCTCCGTTTTATAGCTAATAGTGAAAATATATCCATAAATGTTTCGTTTGTAATATCAGTCAATCCAAAGTCGAGTGCATCTTTTTTATTAATTCTCAGTTTAGTAATAAGAGGTGTTAACACAAGATCGTTAATTTTGCTTTTTCTTAAAGCTGTTAGAAAGTTTTTTGCATTTCCCCATATTGGATCCTCATGATACCCTGTTAGGTTTTTAATATTATCTGAAACAGAATCAATGTTTGAAAATATATCTTGATACTTATCTAAAATTGAATCTATTTTTTCATCTTTGTTTATTTGGATGACTTGTTTTTCAGCTTCTGCTAACTTCGAAAATGCAGCCATTACATTGAATGTATTATTAGCATCTCTTTCCAACTCATTAAACTTTCTTAATGTACCACCTTTTCTTGTGTCTCGAATATCTTTTAAAATCTGTTCTAAACTTGATTGTACTTTTTCGATTTGGGAAGGATTATCAATCCATAAAGGATTATTGGACTTTATTCGCATTTTATCCAACAATTCTTTTCGTATTATCTCAAGCTGGGCATCTGATGTAATTGGTGATTTAAGTTTTAATTGTATTTTCCTTGCATCTTCTAGAAATTCATCTGCTGATGATATGATGCCTTCATAATTTTCTTTTTGAATAAGCTTGTTATGTTTAATTATAGTAGCCATATTAGCTCTATGCTCTTGCATTTTTAGTATAATTTCATCGGCTTCATCAATTGTATTAGCGATTTGTAATTGTTTATGCAAGTTCTTAATTTGTTCTTTTAGGGAGCTAAGTTCAGCAGTTTCCGTTTCTATTTTTTTTAACAGTTGCTGCTGTTGTTGCTGCTGTTGCTGTTGTTGCTGCTGGTCAGCGGTTGTTGCGGCTGCGGCTGCGGCTGCGGCTTGCTGTTGCTGCTCCTGTTGCTGTTGTAGTGCTGCGGCTGCGGCTGCGGCTGCGGCTGCGGCTTGCTGTTGCTGCTCCTGTTGCTGCTGTTGCTGCTGTTGCTGTTGCTGCTGTTGCTGTTGCTGCTGTTGCTGTTGCTGCTGTTGCTGCTGCTGTAGTGCTGCGGCTGCAGCAGCTTGCTCAGCAGCAGCTTTAGCGTTCGCCGCAGCTCTTGCTTCATCAACAGCAGTTCTTGCTTCATCAACAGCAGTCTTAATGTTATTAAGAATTGCAGAAATTTCCGTATCGTTTTGTATTCCTGCTAATGCATTGGCTGCCTCTGTTGCTTGCCTTTCTGCTTCTACTGCTTGCCTTTCTGCTGCTTCTGCTGCATCAGCTGCTCGACTTGCTGCATCTGCTGATGTTTCACTGTTTTCTGCCGCATTTTTAGCTTCTTCTGCTGCTGTTTTTGCATTGGTTACTCTTCCTAAAATAGAATTTAATTTTGTGAGCAATTCTTGTTTTTTAGCTGCTGCGGCTGCTTCTGCTGCGGCTGTGGCTACGTCTGCAGCAGGTTGTTGCTGCTGTTGCGGCTGCTGTTGCGGCTGCTGCTGGTGTAGTGCTGCTGCGGCTGCTGCGGCTGCCGCAGCTTCAGTCGCGGGTTTTATTGCAGTTTCCGCGTTACTTATTAATGTTTGTGCTGCATTATATACTTTGTTAAGTTCATCACCAGATTCGCCTTTTGGAAGGCTTTCAGCAGCTTTTTTTGCTGACCCCAGTGCTGCCTGTGCATCTTTAAGATTATTATTTAATATTGCAGGGTCTTGGACAAGTTTATTTACTTTCTCGCACTTATAAAATATTGATTTATATAGTTGTATATACATGTAGTATTTATTATTCAAGGCCAATGATGGTTCAATATACTTAAATTTATAACCTAATTTATCTGAATCGCTGGTTTCTTTTATTGATTCTTTTATTCCGTCATCATTTGATTGTTTTAACACATTTATAATGTTATTTATTTCGCTTTGTTGATTATACATTTTATAAATATCTAAGTTGTATTCATTTGTAGCAATATTGTTTACATTAATTTGTACATATTTCTTGTAAAAATAATTTTGACGTTCTCTCTTAGTTATAAAAAACTCTCTGTAAAGACTATTAAATGTGTGAAGGGCCTTCCCTATTCCTGACTCGTCTTTTTGTATGTCTTTTTCAGGAACATCTTGTACATTGTGATTGTAAGACAATAAATCGTCAATTGAATATCTAAATTTCAAGTCCTCGTTATATTTGTTTGTTATAGTTATATTATCAGTGATTAACCCATATTTTTTTTCACCTTCGACGGTGTATATTACATATTCATCTTCATTGAATTTATTATTGAGGTTTGATAGAATCCTGTGTGTTTTGTGAAAAGTTTTATAAGTATTATTAAGAATAGTTTTACTATTAAAAACACCATCATTGTATTCCCTTTCATCTTTCCATTTCTTTAAAGCATTAACTGATTTAATATTTAATAAAAAAGATTCAAATTTATTATCTATCGCATTATTAACTGTTAAGTTATATAAGCTCATAGTTGAATTATCAAATTTAAGTTGTATATCTTCGGGTTTTAAATCAGATTTGGTTTCGATATTATTTTTAATATCACTCAAAAAAGTTTTATATTCTGACTCAGAAGTTGTTATATTTTCGTTAAATCGGTTTAATGTATTTAATGCGCAATTTATATATTCTAATATTGTTTGATTATGTTTATTTGCGGCGTTTTTGTGTGTACCGGTTGCTGCGGCTTCTTGTTCTGATACTGAAGATGATAGTGAACGTGACCTTCCTGTTGCTGCAGCTGCTGCAGCTGCTGCGGCTGTCGCTGCTGGACTCCTTGCTCCTTTTTCCTCATATAGTTGTTTCCATAATTCTGTAATCGCATTTATATTATCGTTTAAAAAATTATTTTCAGTAAATCCAAATATTTTTTCATGCATATATACGTCTTTTACCAATTGAATTACATTTTCAAGAGTAAATTGTTTTTCATTAAATGTGTTGCTTATTTCATTAGCATACTTAATAAACTCATTTAATACATTATTTCCTTCTTCTTCATTGTAGGGTTGGTTTATCCATGTATATATCTTGCCTATAATGAAATCACAATGTGCACCAACATTAACATATTTATATAACTTCTCTAACTCATCATAGTCTGTATCATCCAAACTTAATAAATATTTATTATATGTATTTTTAACAGTTTCAAGATTATGTATAAAAGTATTATTATATTCCGGATTATTATAAGATCTAAATGCGTGTAAATACCACCCAGTGTTTGTAAATATTTCAGTTAGTTTGGTAGCATTATCATTCAATATTCTTATTTTATCTTTCAAGGCTTGACTTTCTGAATGACTTACACTTGCTGTTTGTCTTGCAAGCTCCTGTTTAAGTTCTGCAATTTTCGCATTTAATTGCTTTTGTGCCTCTTCTGCGGCTTTTCGGGCTTCCTCTTTTTCAAGAATTGCGGAATTATATTGATTTTTTGGAACCACTCCTGCACTTCCAACAGGCATTCTAGCTGCTGACCCAGATGCTGATAAAGCTCCAATGCCTGCTGCTGACCCAGATTCTGCTAAAGGACCAGTCGCTGCACCACTCCCCTCAGGTCCCAACACGGGTACTGCAACTTCCCCGCCAGCTGCCGCATGTTTCCTCAAAATGTCATTAATTGTAGCAATCTGGATACCAATTGATGTTCTCGTTGCTTCTGGTGTTTGGGAAGAACTATGTGCATTGCCCAATATTTCCAACATCCCCTCCAACTTCTTCACCAATAGCCTTGGAAGGGGATATTCCTCCTTGTCCTTGGCTAAAAAGTCCAGGAACTTCTTGAGGTCATCAGATGTAGTACCCTCTGGAAGCGTGAGGGTTGGTGTTGGTGTTTTTGCGTGTTTGTCCATATAGTCCAATTGTTTCAAAAGGGGTATATCCTCTTCAATATACCCCTTTTCACTGCGATTTGCTGTTTTTACAACAAATCCCAGAAAAGACGCCATCTTAGTATGGTTACAGAGTAAATAAATCAATGATTACCGAGTCATCTACCGATTTTTCTTGTGGTTTATCATTCTTCCCTGGCTGTTGCTGCTCTTCATTCTTTCCTGGTAGCTGCAATGCACCACTTAATAGACTAGTGAATCCACTCTCACCAGTAGCCAGAGGTTGTCCTTGTCCTTTCGTCCGTAGTCGAATAAGATTTTGCACCAATGCGGTAATAGGGTTCTCTTTACCGGGTCCCAGACGGTTTCCTATGCCTGATACAAATGCCCCAATTCCCAACATATCCTTCTCCTTCAATGCCCCTTCTGCGCTAGCTTTCATTTCGTCTGCAGCCTGTGATGCGGCACTAAACAAAAGGGCATAAATCAGGTAATAGGACTTTTCGCATCGTCGGTCCAACATGACCTCTGTATCGGTAGTGCAGTTCGGCAATGCATCAAAAAAACCGGCCATATGCTGGGCATGATCCAGTAAAAACCTGGGTTTGCCGGGCATGTAAAATCGTGTATTCACAAGTATCTCGTATTCACTTGGCGTTAGATTAGCTTTTAAAACATTATCGATATCAGTGGGGTCTTGTAATTTTTTTAGACGGTCGAAGAGCGCAACGCGAAAGTTGTGGTTTTCATCGCCAACGGGCAAACTATACGAATTCGCGCCAAGAGTCACAATTTGGGTATTCTTTATGGCTGCGGGGGGTCGTTGGTTTTGTTGTTGCTGTTGCTGTTGCTGTTGCTGTTGCTGTTGCTGTTGCTGTTGCTGTTGCTGTTGCTGCTGTTGCTGTTGTTGACCTTGTTGTTGGCCTTGTTGTTGGCCCATGCCGTGGGTGGACACGGGTGTACCTGCAGGTGTAAGTACAGGTGCTGTTGCTATGGCTGGCTGTTGCTGTTGCTGTTGCTGTTGATTTTGGGAAGATTTTGATACACTTTTGGGATTACTATCACTTGATATAGAACTTCCTGCTCCTTCTGGTCCAATATGTGGTGCTGTTTTTTTCTTATAAATTATCACATATGCCTCATTCTCAATTTTTTTATCTTTATTATCAAAATTGGATGTGACGGTTGAATCGTTATATAATATGTTATTTTCATTGTTAAATTTAACAAATGTATAATGTCCATTGTTCGGTGTTCCTCCATCATGCAATATTGCACCATATCGTTCATATATTTGGTTCTGTAAGTTTATATTATTAATGTTTATTTCTTTATCAATCCCGATGGGATTATTTATTTTTGTACCACTGTTTTCATATCTTTTTAATTGAATAATTATATACTTGTTTGATTCGTCCACAAATGGAACCAATCGCTTAGTAGCTGGACCTCGTGTTCCATCAGTACAAGCTTCTTTATAGTCTTTAGTTGGTTTACAATTCGCAACGGCATTTTCACCCGTGAGTGGTTCAGGTGTTGAAAAATTTAATAATAATTTAGATATTGATAACTCGTTGTCGTTATTACCAATTGGTAAAGAAATTAAATTTGCGTCTTTATTTATATTAAATGCATTAAAACCATCACATTCTCCAAATTTACATTGTGTATGATATGATTCTGAAACCTTGAAATATGGTGCATTCAATCCTAAAAAAGTCAATAATTGAATCAATGTTTCTTGTGAATCTTGTTGCTCATTATATGCGTTGTTTGAGGCACTAAAAACAGGAAGTTTCTTAAATGTTTCAATTAACTCACGGCTAAATGAATTAGCTTTAGTATCCGAATACAATGATATCATAAAATTAACTATACGTGCAATATCCACTCCTGTTCCAATATCAATGGCACCATTGTTATTGTATTTATTACCTTTTGCATTTTGTGCTATTTCCTCAAATACTTCTGGAACATAGGATAATAATTGCAATGCAGCAATTAAATGACATGTATTTGTCTCTCGGTTTATGCCTAAATGTGCATTGGTCTCTTTCTCTCGAATAATATTTGGAAGCGTATCAAGTTTAATTACCTGACTCATCCCCTACTTAAAATGGTCCTGTAATTTGTGTAGTAGAATGGACGAGACCACACAGCAGCCACAACAGGCGCAGCAGCCACAAGTCCCAGCACTCGAGCGCCGTGCGGCCACAAGCAAGAACCGTGTTCAGTGCAAGCAGGACCTCGTCATTTCCTGGCTTCAGGAGTTCTATTCCCATCCGGGAAATCTGGATGCATTTCTGCCCATCTACAAAGGCGAGTCTCCTATGAGTCTCCGCCTCATTGACTACTTTGTGACCAATTACGCCAAGAAGAACAACACCTCCTATCTCCTGGGAAATCGCCAGTTCCTCGTGTATTTTCAATATAAGCGCGAACTAAACGCCTATTCCAAGCGTCTATTTGACCCCTTCTGCCGTCGTGAGCGCATTCTCTTCCAGGCCCGTGGCTACGAAGAGGTCACGACAACGGTGGGTCAGCTGAACTTTTTCCGGTGGGCCATTGAAAAGCAGATACTCCAACATATCGCCGAGAATCGCGAGGCCATTGAGAAGGATATGAATTCCACGCTCAAGGAGCATTACTCGCGGTCCACAAAGTCCAAGTCCACGCGCGCCACGAGTCTCACAGCGGCATCGGTCGCCACCGATACCTCCTATGGAGCGGCAACTCTGCCGGATGCCGTAGTAGGAGACGCCGAGGAAAGTTCGGAGGGGTCCCATGGTTCGCGCCGCAGCAGCCGTAAGAAGCGGTCGGAGCTTACACAATCCGCGATGAAAAAGGTCAATTTCCACGCATGCGACGTGACTGTTAGCTTTTCTTAATATTTGACTGTGGTGGTCATCACGATACATTGTTGGAAGTCCAGGATTCCCAACAATGTGTCTCTCTAACTCCGAAAGTGCGTTTACTTACTTGCCACTGACTTGGACATCAACGCCTTCCAGTGTTTTTCCAGGTATTCTTTGGGGTCTGCATCCGCTTTCATACCATGTTCGCGCAAAATACGGTTTCCATATTGGTTCACGCGGCGGATGTAGGAATTTCCGAAATGCATCATATCGATATTGTTATCCTTGAAGAGTTTCAGGAAGTGCTTTTGCAGGTCATTCATATCCATATCAGGATGGCGCAACTTCTGTTCCAGCATAAAGGTCGACCACACCTTGCAGAAGCCAATTTCCGCCCTCTCAGCTTTTCCTGCGGCGCGTTGCAAGGCTGCGACTTTGGGGAAGAGCTGTGCAGGACAGCTATCCCACGGCGGGACATACTTCAAGCCGCGCTTTCGTGCCCAGGCCGCCAGTTCATTATCCAACAGCTCCATCTCAAATACATCATACAGGTCCCCATACCCAGAGGGTTCATAGCGATAGAGAAATCCGTTCTTGATATCCACCAGCAGGAAATTGGCGTGCTTGGAGTCGTCCTCAGGATTTTCGTTCAAACGCTTAAAAAGGCGCATATTCACGAAAATGCGCTCGATCCCTCTTCTACGTGCAGCACGCACGAAACGTTCAAACTGGGACGGGAATGTGAGTCGCCAGCCCTCTAATTCTTCTTGTTCATCCTCGTCGTAATTTGTCCAATATGCCTTGGCGCCCCCTTTCTGGTCATATACTGCTGTTGGGCCACCGGAATACCGCGCCAAGTATAAGGCGCGCTGTGTATCGCCGATGGTGCCCTTTTTACCATCGGCTTCCTCGGCTTCCATGGGAGTGAAGAACTCGCGCTGCAGCGTTTCCGATAGGTCGCGCTTGAGTGCGGAGACTTTCTCAAAGTTCTTCTGGAAAATATGGTCATCTGACCGAAATGCTGGATTCCCAATAATGTACTGGCATAACTGCTTTTTTGTGAACCGTGAAATACCCTTTTTGGATGTCGCGCACATCTTCTTTTTGGTGGGGTCGGTCTTGCAGCGTTTCAGTGTAACCCGTTTGCATCGGCGTGCATTGTCGTATACCTGGTACCGGTATGCGGACCGGCATGGAGAATGGTCCATTTTGCAGAGTTCCTTTTCCGCGGATGCGGCTTCGGGCTGCTGTGCTAGTGCCGCTGGTGCTGCTGGTGCCGCTGGTGCTGTATTCGGCATCTTTCTACTTATTCAAAGTATTGTTTGGGTCGCAGGAGTTCATAGGCCTGAAGGGCAGCGGCTTCTTCGGCGACCTGTGGGGGCAACCAGCGGTCCGCAAATTGCCTATCGGCTAGCCGCTTTGCCGCCTCGACATCCCGTTCACGATTGTCTTCCGTCACAGCATCGCGAAATTCGCGCACGATATTGCGTGCATCCGACCCCTCGGCATCCATGCGCTGCAGGAAGGGATTCGTGGAGTTTTTGGTAGGGGGCAGTGCATTATTCGGCATATATTCCAGCTGGTGGCGAAATTGTCCCGCAGATTTACGGCTTCCAACAGGATTCATATCCATGTATTTGGGTTCCGTGGCGTTCTTCAAGGAGTCCGACGAGGTTTGTGTAGGGGGCGTTGCGTGAAAGTTGTCCCACATACGACTGTTCACGGAGTCGCGGCCATTTTGCTCTCGACGAATCCGGAGAGCTGAACAGGTGGGTATTTCGATTTGTGTCGGGTCCTGTACTTGTGGGAATCCTGCGCCTGCGGAAGCCATCATGGGCTGCAATTCCTCCCATTTGGATGTAGTGCGCGGCGCCGTAGATTCAACGTATTCTGCGGATGCATAGTCATAATGGGACCCGAATGCGGTTGCTGCGGTTGCTGCTTCATGGGCACCGTGTGCATCTTTTGTACCTAGAAGTGATTGACCAAATGCGGAATCCCAACTCATCTAAACCTATCTTTAAGATGGTAATAGTAAGAAAACTTCCCAAAATACCTTGAGGATGTTTAAGGTTGTGAAAAATACCAGACGAAATCGCAGGTCACCCTCACCAGGGGCCAATGTGCCTGTGGCGCCTGCGGCGCCTACATCGGGCGCCATGGATTCCGCTATGACCTCTTTCTTTTCGGCGGAGTCGGCGGCGTCTGCTCTGCTGAAGCCCTGGTTGCGTCTGGATCGTGGTCTTCGTCTGGCTTGTTTTCGCGTATTTGCAGAGGAATATCCTGACCTGACCACGGAGGAGCGGGAGATTTTATTGAAGACACTGGTGAAGTTTAATGATACTAAAATGCTGAATACAAAACAACAGATTCAATATGAGGATGGGAAGATTGTTGGGATTCGTGGACTGAAAATGGTACGTGGGGGTGAAGGTGGAACTATCTTTAAAATAGAGACTTCACGTCCTACAAAGCGTAGGACTCATAAGGAGGGGTCGGACGGGGAGGGGGAAAAAATTGAAGGATGACGGGGTTGTATTGGGTGGTGATTGTGTTTCTTTTCTTTCCTACATTTCCTACATTTCCTACATTCCTTCCTATCATGTCTATGTCCCTTCCTTTCCTTGCTAGTCTTCTGTTGAAGATGTATGAGAAGCAGTCGTGGACTGCGGACGAGTTGGATATCGTGCGCAGTGCGGCTGCTGCGACTGCAGCGACTGCAGCGACTGCAACAGCAGAGGACCTGTTGGAGCCAATCCTGGATACTGCTGAGGTAGCCTCAGTAGGTTCCTTGGCCACTGAGGCAGAACCGAAGCACGAGGCACCCAAGAAGGTGAAGAAGGTAAAGAAGGTGGAAGCAACAGCAGCTGATGCTCCTGCACCTGAAGCACCTGTTGCGCCAGCTCCTGCACCAGCTCCAGCACCTGCACCAGCTCCAGCACCTACACCAGCAACCGCAGCACCTGAACTGGTCATCAGTCAGAAGCATTGTCTGGCGCGCATGGTGCAGAAGAGCAAGGTGATTCCAGGCACCGAAGACAACAAGGTCTATGAGGCCAAGCAGTGTATCCGGTTGAAGGCCAAGGGGCAGCTCCTGTGTCCCAAGTGTGAGGAGTTTTACACGGCCTACAAGGAGAAGTCCAAGGGCAAGGCAAATTGGGAGGGCTTCATCAATGAGAAGCCCATGGACAACCTGCATGTCGTAGGTTCCAAGTGGTTCCAGGAGCACTACCCTACAGGCCTGCCCACTGCTAGCGGTAGCAGCAGCAACAGCAGCGCAGCTAGCATGGTTGCCCCGCCCTCTCCTGCAGTGCCCAGTGATCCCACAAAGGAAACCGTACTAGCCGAGAATGCACCTGTAATCGAGGTGAAGTGGGCTAAGCTGAAGCTGAACGGCATCAATTATATCTATAACACAGCCGACCGTCGTATCTACCGTGCTGATATTAGCAAGGAGGGCGAGGACCAGATTCTATGGGACGACTATGCTGGTCGCTACACCAATGGCCAGATTGATGCATTCGCACCCGAGAATGAGGACGAGTAAACTCTCAACTCAACCACACCTTAGCAACAACACAACAAAACAACAAAAAACAAAAAAACAAATAACTAGGTTTTACCTGGTTTTTTGGTTTGTTTTGTTTTGGTTTGGTCTAAATATACGCATACATGCATATAAAAAACAGGCCACATGATACCTAAAATCATATTTCAGACATGGAAAACCAAGGACTTACATCCAAATATAGTAAAAATACGCACACGTATCCAAGAATTGAATCCCACCTACAAAATGATGCTATTTGATGACGACGACATGGAAAGGTTTATTTATGATAATTTTTCGGATACAGTCTATTCTGCATATAAACGACTTGTAGTAGGTGCAGCCAAGGCCGATTTTTGGCGTTATTGTGTATTATATTTAGTCGGCGGAATCTATCTCGATATTGATTCGGAAATAGTGCGACCCTTGGATGAATTAATTCAAGAATGCGACCAGTGTATCATAACGCGCGAAAAACACACAGGAAACTTCAATAATTGGTTTATGATATTTGAACCGAATCATCCCATCCTAAAGAAGGCCATTGAGATGTGTTGTTGGAATATTGAGAATTACAGTTCAGCGGATACAGCCATTAATGTTGCGCAGTTAACAGGACCTGCCGGACCGTTCACCTGCGCAATTAATGAGACACTTGTCCCACTGTACAAAGAATCCGTGCATTTGTGGTATGAAACTGATGCAGAGTTAAATGACGTATTTAATACAGAAACATCGCCTATGCGTGTTAGATTTTATGGCTACGATATGGAATCGTTTGGTATATGGAAACACGAATACGCAGAGGACCTATATGCAGAACAACCTCATTGGACAAAAGAGTCCATTCTTTTACGTGAGGGTTAAACTTACACGCCACATGGTGTTAGAGGCTAGTTTGGTTCTACTGTATTTTCCCAGAAAGTACAGTAGAAGTAGAAGGAGATGAGTACTCGAAACAATCTCGAGTTGGAGAATCTCTTCATCCGCAACCTTAATTTTAAGGATGTGGGAGGGTATCCGATTCCAGCCAATAAAATCCTCTTTTCGCGAGGTGACGGGGGCACGTTTTGGGCCGATCTTCCCCTCCCCTGTCTTTCCTCGGTACTCCGTGCCTTTAACGAAGTCCGTGCAGGTTCCAACATTACCCTTTCCGCCTCCAATTCCTACAATCGCCTATGGTTTGAACCCGGTGCAGGCATCGACTTTTACAAACTCAATGAAGGCGGCCAGGATAAAATCTACATTTACGCCATTGCACCAGACTCCATTCAAGTAGTCGGCGGAGATACCCTGAATTTCGTGGATATTCCAACAACGCCTGAAGGACGTACACTCAAATATGCCGCAATCGGCGACATATCGATTACTGTTTCCACAGATACCGTATTCTTCCAGACACAGTTCAACTCATCCTACACACTCCTTGAATCCACACTAAGTACTGTCTTGGCCCTGCAGGACCAACAGGAACTCGTAATTCAACAGCAATCCACCCTCACCTCGCAACTCCAATCCACCATCAACAATGTCGACATTCTCCTTACATCCACCGGCACAGCGGCCCTACAATCCACCATCAGTGATGTCGATACCACTGTTCAATACATTTCCACGTTCCTGTTTCGCGACAACTTCCAGTTCGTGAATTACAGCACAGGCGAGTATATTCTGCGTGTAAGTTCCCTGGAAACCCATAACTTCCGTTCAGACGAATACAATGTCGGTAGCAATACCCTCACAGATACATCGCTAACACCCGTGGGCGGTCGCAACTTCGATGTATACGTGAACAATGGTGTAGTGAGTACATTGACCAACTACTTTTTTGTGGGTGATAGTTTCTCGGAACAGCAGTACACTGTGAAAAAGGAGAAGTTGTATTCTATTTCCACGGTCGGCCCCGTGGTGTATACGACATATGGTGCGAATGTGGAGACGGGCTGGGTTCCCAACATCTCCACCCTCGGTGACCCCTATGCCCCTACACTTCGCGACCAGTTCTACCCCATCTTGCAACAAATGCAGATTTGGGAGCAGCTGTCCACCTCCTCTGGAAATACCACCCTCAATTATCTCCTCAAGAACACCGGTAGATTTGACGTGATTTGTGCCCCTGCAACTCTCACTATCAATACCTCGTCCCTCTATGTGAGCTCTATTCGCACGGATGTAAATTACAGCACGGGATACCTTACTTACAATCCGTCTACGAATGAAGTTACGTATGCGCCTATTGGGTCTATAGGGCAGGGCGCTACCGGTGAAACCGGTCCCACGGGTTACATGGGTATTGACGGTCCTACGGGTCCGACAGGCCAAGGTGCAACGGGTCCAACCGGTCTTCCAGGTGAGGCAACCAATACGGGTGCAACGGGTCCCGCAGGAGACCGCTACAATACCCAGACAACCTTTGACCAATCGTTGGATCCAACATCTCCCCCCGTAAGTATCTTCATATCGCCCGAACTCGCCTATATTGAAGGTAATGCGGTTCTCGTTATCGAGGCCGCCAATCCCGCGAACTATTTCACCGGTCGTGTGTCCGCCTATAATCGTGTGACTGGTCTCCTGACTATCGGAAGCGTCGATACTATTGCGGGGAGTTTTGGTGCAGTTACGGAATACAATGTAAACTTGAACGGTATTTCGGGTCCCACGGGACCTACCGGATGGACCGGCCCCACGGGGTTCGGTGACCGCTATGCTACCTACACGACATCCGCTGTCCTCTTGAATCCCGCCTCTCCGCCCCTCACTTTCACCGTAGTTCGCGACCTGGCCTACATTGCGGGAAATCGCGTAGTTGTTGTGAACGCCACGGATAGCGGCAATTCGTTCCAGGCCTATGTGACCGCCTATGATACCAACACGGGTTCCATGACTGTAACAGCGCCGACGAATATACAGGGCGTATTTACCTCGGCAGCCGTCTATAATGTGAACTTGGACGGGACTGTGGGGGCTACTGGTTACACAGGATACACGGGTCCTACAGGCTGGACAGGTGCTACGGGTGTAACGGGACCCACGGGTCCCACGGGGCGCACGGGTGCTACAGGCGCAACAGGTCCAACCGGGTCCATTGTGTATACATCCTTTTACCCGTTTACTCCGAGTGTCGGTACAGTTGCGTATGGAAGTAACGATGTGGTGATTTTCACACAGACTTCGGTGGCCTCCCCTGGTTTTTTCACGAACCAGGTAATTCCTGCGGGGTCCGGTTTCTCCTTTACGTTTACTATACCGACCTATTCGTTCTCGCAAATTTACGTGGCCCTTCGGTCTACCTCTGCTTCCTACACCTCCCTCCTCATTCTCCAGCGCACAACTGCTTCCACTGGCTCCCTGTACTGGTATAACGGCTCCACCTCTGTGGGCACCTACGCAGTCGGTGATACAATCACGGTGACTCATAGCGGATTTGTGGGGACGAACCTATTTTTGCTGCGAAACGGAACCCAAATTGCTACCGATACGGTGCCCCTGGCGAATTACTATTATGAGGTCTGGTTCAATGCGATTGTTGCGGGGTATCCACAGACGGTGCAGTTTACGAATCTGCGGTTTTCGTCGGGTTCGGCGGGCGCCACGGGGGCCACGGGTCCCACAGGCGTTGCGGGTGCGACAGGTGCTGCTGGTGCTGCTGGAGACCGGTATCGTTCCCAGAGTGCAACCGGCGCCATAAATCCTGCGGACCCCTTTGTGGATTTGGTTGTAGCGCCGAATCTTGCGTATATTCCTGGAAATTCCATTCTAGTCACGGACGCCTCGAATTATGCGAATCGTCTCACGGGACTTGTGAGTTCCTATGATGCTGGTACAGGGGCTCTGCGAGTTGTAGACTATGCGGGGTCTGTATACGGGTCCCTTGGTGCGAGCACCCTATACTCGGTGAATTTAACGGGCATTCCTGGAGTTACAGGGCCTACAGGGACAGGTAGTGGTGGCGGCGGTGGTGGTACTGGGTACACGGGTCCTACAGGACCCGGTAATATGATATATGACGATGCATGGATTCAGCGATATTTTATTGACCCGCCGCCCTATGTTGTGATGGAATCTACGACTACAACATCCACGGAAATCTTTGTGCCCTGGATTTATCCTACACAAATTCCCATCGGCCTAACGGATTACCGCGTTCCCCACATCCAAACCTTCTCGGCCTTTTTCAATGCGCAGCTTTCCACGATTGGACCGGTGCAATCCACGCTAGTTACCGGCGTTTCCACCAATTATGTGAATTACTACAATAGCACGACATATGTTACGGGATTCGTGTTGTCGCGACTGGCCTCTACAAATGGCCTACAGACCCGTATATTTCCAGGGGAGTCTACGGCACGTACTGCCTACGTATATTACAGTCCTTTACTGGGCAATTTGCTGGCCGATTCTTCGACGAACAAGGTATCGATATGGTATGCAAATGCGAATCCGCAAAGCAATGTGGCCTCTTCGTTCTATGTGCCGTATGTGACTGCGGGTCCCCCTTCCGCGCCTCGGAACTTGGCTGGTTCCGCCATCACGTCCAACACCCTTACCTTCACGTACACGCAGCCGGCGCAGATTGATATTACAGACCCGACAACGACTGCAAGTATCACAGATTATCGTGTTGGATATGTGACGACACCCATTGCTGGTCGCCGATATGGTGCACCGGTATATGCATCCACTCTGGATGTATCTGTTGGAACTGCGCTATCGTATGGTGCAAGCGGATTATACCCTGATGCCCTACACGAATTCCGTGCCGCTGCGAAAAACTCCGTATTTTCGGGATATGGTGCAACTGCCTCCACATATTTGAGTACAACGGCTCTGGCGCAATCGCCCGTACTGAGTGGTAATTTATCCTTCCCTGCGCGGTATTACACGAACGGAACAATACGGAATGTGAAGACGGGGGCGACGACCACGACACTTGTGAATGTATCCACGAACTGGGTAAGTGACCCCTTCCGTTCCCCGATACATACTACGGCAACGCGTGGTTCTACGGCAACCAATTTGGCGGCGATGTTGTTGAGTCTGTCGGGCGCCCTGAATGTAACGGGACCCACGATTTCCTACAATGGCTTTCCCGCCGTGTCGCCCGTGCCTGTAACCACGAATGCCCTGAACTTGAGTACGCTCGTGTATGATAAGTATTCGACACCGACGGCGTGGACGGGATTTTACCTGGACTCCATGAATCGTGCCCAGATTAATTCCAACCATTTTGTACCGTCCTCGGCCACCTACACGGTCACTGCGTCGCAATCGATTGCGAATGTGGGTTCCGCTACGTTTTCATACCAGTTTGACCCGATTTTGACTGCGGGCCCAGGTGTCTCACTGCTTTCCACGAACTTGTTGTCGAATGCCTGGACAAACGTAACGGGAGTCAAGGTCATCTATGGAACACCTACATACGGGGTGTCCTCTGTAACAAGTAATTTGGGTCTGAACTTTTACCGGTCGCCATGGCTCACGACATCGATTGTCGCCGGCTCTGTGACGACAACCAACAATCAGACCGACTTTACATATGCCGTATCGGGATATAATGCTACGACGGGGCAGTTGTCTAATTCTGTAACTGCGGCTGTACCGGTTACGTCGGCATCACTTGCGCTGGCCTATGCCTCCACAATTACTGCGACGGCCGTGGCCAACAATGCGCTCACGGTATCGGCCACCGCAACCGCGAACCCAATTGTTGGAATTGTGGACGGGCCCTCGGCTACCTTGGTGCTTTCTACGATTCCGGCAACGCCTGCTGCGCTCGTGAGTGCCGTTGCGACTGTGGGTGCGCGTGTATATACCGGCGTTGCCCAAGGTGGTTCTTCGAATCCCTTCGTGCCGCCATTCTTATACACGGGGGGTTCCTACAGTAGCGCTCAGTACGCCACGATTCCCTACAATCACGCATGGGACCTCACGAATGCAACGGTGAGTGGTATAACACCCAATACTACCGAGGAACTCCAGATATTCAACGGCAAACATTACACACGCGGTTCCACATTGAGCGGCTATTATGATTACCGGCCATTTTATTACACCCAGACCGCCCTGAATTCGGTGAATTATTCGGCCATTGCGGCGACCGGATATCGATATGCGACGTATTGTTGGAGTGTGACGGCATTGGGAGGAATTACGCAGTATTCCGCATTGACGTTTACTCTGTATTCCACGAGCCCAACACCGAGCATTGTGACGAATTCGGCGTATGTTGGGGGTCAGAAGATGCTCCTGTATTACCGATTGGAGGACTCGGCGGCTCCTGTGCCGACGACGGCAGATAATTTATCGTCGATTTGGTTGGATGCGAATACCCAGGGTGCGACAGTGACTTCCGGTAACTTTTTCAATCCTTCGGATAACTCGGCGACTCGTCCAGGGTTAATTTTGGACCCCGTGAATAGCGGAGGCAATACGACATTTACGGTGGCGGTTCCCAAACCATTCCAGGCGGGTGTGGGGACAGTCTATTTGTATTTGCGTGTGGGTCTGCCCATGTCCGTGAATTTCTCGTATTCCTATGCGACTGCGACACTGACTGCGGCATAGTTTTAATGGAGGTTGGGTTTGTAAACTGAACTAACCATAGTTGAGTGTTGAAGCAACGTTCATCTATGATTCGGCCACGGCACTAGAAGCGGCATTTAACCAAGGCAAACAGTAGAATGGCGACGGGCACGCAGCAGACGGAGCTCCTATTTAAGAAATATCTTGGTGTGGCGGATGCGCAGCCAGGGTTGGCTTTCTATCAAGAAGGTCTCGGAAGTTCCCGACCCCGTATTATTCCGTCGCAACAACTATTGCAAGAGGCCATTCCTGCAACCGCGCCGGTGGATTTAACGCAGGATCTGACGTTTACACATGGACGTCGTTACCTTTCCGCATCCTATCCACATATCGTAAAATATGAGAATGTGACCCTGCGGGCTCTGAAACCAGGATTCTCTTATTACTTTTCCCAGGCAACCCAGGCTACGATTGAATTAAATATTCTCGCGAATGCAATTCCATTCAATTACGACCCCTATGGTTCCTACAATATCGTAGTGTATGATTCTACTGGGTCAGTTATTCCGCCTGGAAGTCAGAATTACCCGTGGATTTTTGACCCAGATGTAGGATATCTGACGTTTTTTGGGACAACTCCGCTTGCCTCGCCGCCAACAGTTTCTTTTTGGCGCTACGAGGGTCGGTTTGGATTTACGGGACTTACGGGTCTTGGTGGCACAGGTGCTACGGGTGCGACGGGTCCTACAGGTGTAGCAGGTGCGACAGGTGATGTGGGCCCCACAGGTGCGACAGGGTTTGGTGCGACAGGCGCAACAGGCGCAACAGGCGCATCAGGCGCAACGGGTGCAACAGGACCCACAGGTGCGACTGGAGCCACGGGGGCGACTGGCGCCACAGGCGCCACAGGAGAAACAGGTGCGACTGGTGCAACAGGGGCGACAGGTGCAACAGGTGCCACAGGTGCGACAGGGCCCACGGGAGCCACAGGTGCGACCGGTGCACCAGGTGACCATTATAATACACAAACGACTTCTTCCGTCACAATAACTCCAACACAAGGTGGGTCTGTTTCGTTGAATGTGGAGACAGGACTTGCGTATCATGTTGGAAATTCAGTCGTTGTTGTGAATGCCTCGGACCCTACAGCACGATTTGAAGGTACTGTAACTTCCTACAATGTCCTAACGGGTGCATTAACTGTTGGGGATATCACGAATGTTACGGGGTCCTTTGGTTCCTCGGCATTTTACAATGTGAATTTGGACGGTATTGATGGTCCTACGGGTGCGACCGGTGCTACAGGACCCACGGGTGCGACAGGTGCGACCGGTGCACCAGGTGACCATTATAATACACAGACGACTTCTTCCGTCACAATAAGTCCTACACAAGGCGGGTCGGTTTCGTTGAACGTAGAGACGCGACTCGCGTATCATGTTGGAAATTCAGTCGTTGTTGTGAATGCCTCGGACCCTACAGCACGATTTGAAGGTACCGTATCTTCCTACAATGTCCTAACAGGTGCATTAACTGTGGGGGATATTACGAATGTTACGGGGTCCTTTGGTTCCTCGGCATTTTACAATGTGAATTTGGACGGTATTGATGGTCCTACGGGTGCAACTGGTTCAACGGGTATGACGGGTGCAACTGGTGTAACAGGTGCAACGGGTGCAACAGGACCAACAGGGGCTACTGGTGCTACAGGAGAAACAGGCGCTACTGGTGCAACAGGACCCACAGGGGCTACAGGACCCACAGGGTCTACAGGACCCACAGGGTCTACAGGGCCTACAGGACCTACAGGACCTACAGGAGAAACAGGGGCAACAGGGGCAACAGGGGCAACCGGTGCGACTGGGGCGACTGGGGCGACTGGTGCGACTGGTGCGACTGGGGCAACAGGACCAACCGGTGCAACCGGTGCAACAGGGGCCACAGGGTCAACCGGTCCTACAGGGGATTTCGGCGTCGGTACGAATTTATATACTACAACAAGCGGTTTGGCCAGACAACTGGATTCATCTACCTTCTTTTTTCCCACGGGTGCAGTATTCCAGGAAATTGATTCAGTGCGCGGATATGGTCTCGTAAATCAGGGATTTTATGCGCAGTTTGCTGCAGCCAGTGTGGGTACCGGCATGTTCGGTTCCAATGGGTTCTATTTCAATTTATATAATAACGGAAATGATTATTTTGCAGTACAACTGCAAAGTTCTAATGTGGTAATTAATGGCTATACAAATGCTACTCCTATTGTTGGAGTAACTGTGCCTTATTCTGCAGGAGATGTATTTTCTGTATTTTTTAATGGTGAAACCATTTATGCATATCAAAATGGAACGCTGCGTGTTAGTAGCCCATTCCGTTATGCTGGATATATCCTGAAAATGTACACAAACAACCTTTCGATTCCTGACTTAATAATAAGAGATGTATTGTATTATGTTACAAGCCCTGTTGGTAGTACAGGTGCAACTGGTACAGAGGGGGCAACAGGTACAACAGGGTCAACTGGTGCAATTGGCGCAGGAACCTATACAGCAACTGTTACAAGTGGTACCGTTACTTTATTAAATGCAACCTCAGCAATTCTAACTCCCAACAGTTCTCTCAGTTCCCTCGAATCCTATGGAAAAGTATCCAATGGGCTCTTTTTCCAAACTCAGTTGCCTGATCCACTTGGTGCAACGTATCCAGGCAGTCCCATTTATGCCGGATTTACCAACTTTTTCTATGTAATATTTGAAAGTGGTGGTGTAAATTATGCGCGTGCATATAGTACCGGTGTAAATAATTTTATTTCAGCACAACTTGCATTCTCTGTGGGTGATACCATTTCCTTATATGCGGATGGAACATTCCTGCATTTTATGTTGAATGCTACGGAATTCTCTGACCCCTACAATTACTCCGCCGACCCTGCGTATGCGTATGTGGAAAATCTACTTGTATCGGCACCGGCAAGTTTGGGTGACCCTCTCACCTTCGCGGACCTTCTGTTTTATGTTACAGGTACAAACGGATTCACGGGCGCTACGGGTCTCCTTGCCGTAAGTGGCCAAACGTATAGTGATTATATTTACTGGAATAGTGCGACCAGTGCATGGGATGTCGGTTCCTCAACGATTCATATCGGTAGTCATGCAGGCGAATCCACCCAAGCATCCTATGGTGTAGCCATAGGTTACGAGGCCGGTTGGTCCTATCAGGGCACCTCCTTTGATGCCTATCCCTCCTACAGCAGTCCCACGATTGCGATAGGTTATCAGGCGGGTTATTCGAGCCAGCATGTAGGTGCCGTGGCGATTGGTACTTCGGCCGGTTATTCCTCCCAGGGTATGGTGGCTGTGGCGATTGGTGATTATGCCGGTAAGGATTATCAGGGAATTGGCGCAGTAGCTGTAGGTCCCTCGGCGGGTCTGTCGTTCCAGGGCAAGGGGGCAGTCGCCATTGGTGATACAACGGCTATCCTCAATCAGGGGTCGAATGCCGTTGCGATTGGTCCCTTGGCCGGTTATGAGGCGCAGGGTTCCTCGGCGGTTGCGATAGGTGATGGTGCGGGCCGGTCCTCACAGGGATATCAGGCTGTAGCAGTGGGTTCCGCGGCGGGCTACTACCTCCAGAGTTCCTACAGTGTGGCCGTAGGTGCGAATGCAGGTTTCTGGGACCAGGGTGCGCGGGCCACTGCGGTCGGTAATTCAGCGGGTTTCTCTTCGCAGGGCGATTATGCAGTGGCGCTCGGTCAAGGTGCCGCCTATTGGCTACAGGGTGAGGGCGGCGTTGCATTGGGCAATGTGGCCGGTTATTCTTCACAGGGACGCGAAGCCATCGCCATTGGTGTGGAGGCCGGTATGTGCAATCAGGGTGCGAATGCTATCGCAATCGGTTCCCGTGCAGGCTTACTTGACCAGCCGGCAAATACCATCATTCTCAATGCTTCAGATGCGGCACTCAATGGGTCCACTGGTTCAGCACTCTACATTGACCCCGTGCGACTCGATAATTCGGCACTTGTTGGATTCATGGTATACAATTCCACGACCAAAGAGGTTACGTATACTACGCAAGATGCGATTGGTGCGACGGGTCCAACAGGCGCCATTGCTCCCTACATATTCGATGGTGGTGACCCTGGTACAACCTTCTATGTGGGCCCAGCGTTCGATGCCGGTTCCGCCATCCCTGGCGACCTGAATATTCAGTTGCAGTTCCGTCGTGGTCCTGCCGCGCAATGGTTGACTTACGACCCAGTGCTCGCGGAGGGCGAAATGGGTATTGAGACGGATACCGAGTTGTTCAAGATTGGTGATGGAGTGACTGTATGGTCGCTGCTACCCTATGGTGGTCTACGTGGTTCCACGGGTCCAACAGGCCCATCTGGTACGGTCGTGCCTTATATTTTTGATGGTGGTGAACCTGGAACAACGTTTTATGTGGGTCCGGCGTTCGATGCGGGTTCCGCCATTCCTGGCGACCTGAATATTCAGCTGCAGTTCCGTCGTGGTCCTGCGACACAGTGGTCAACCTACGACCCTGTGCTCGCAGAGGGTGAAATGGGTATTGAGACGGATACTGAGTTATTCAAGATTGGTGATGGTGTGACGCCGTGGTCCCTGCTACCGTATGGTGGTATACGTGGTTCCACGGGTGCAACTGGCCCTACAGGTGCCGTAGTTCCGTACATATTCGATGGTGGTGAACCTGGTACGACATTCTACGTTGGCCCAGCGTTCGATGCGGGTTCCGCCATTCCTGGCGACCTCAATATTCAGCTGCAGTTCCGTCGTGGTCCTGCGGCGCAATGGTCAACCTACGACCCAGTGCTCGCAGAGGGCGAAATGGGTATTGAGACGGATACCGAGTTATTCAAGGTTGGTGATGGAGTGACTGTATGGTCGCTGCTACCCTATGGTGGTCTACGCGGTTCCACGGGTGCAACGGGTCCTACAGGTGCCGTAGTTCCGTACATATTCGATGGCGGTGAACCTGGTACGACTTTCTATGTGGGCCCAGCGTTTGATGCGGGTTCGGCGGAACCTGGTGACCTGAATATTCAGTTGCAATTCCGCCGCGGTCTAGCGGCGCAATGGTCAACCTACGACCCAGTGCTCGCGGAAGGCGAAATGGGGATTGAGACGGATACGAGTTTGTTTAAGATTGGTGATGGCGTGACTGTATGGTCCATGTTGCCGTATGGAGGCCTGCAAGGAGCCACGGGTGCTACTGGGTTGCCTGGCGCTACGGGTGCGGTTGCATCGTATATATTTGACGGAGGTGGTCCTGGAAATACCTACACGGTGGGTCCCGCGTTCGATGCGGGTGCAGTTGCACCTGGTACTCTGAATTTGCAGTTGCAGTTGCGTCGCGGAACGGCGGTAGATTGGACCACATATGACCCTGTGCTTGCAGAGGGCGAGATTGGTCTCGAAATAGATACGGGTCTTTTTAAGATAGGAGATGGAGTGAATATGTGGGGAGTGTTGGGATATGGGGGATTCACGGGGGCAGCAGGGGTAGCTGGACCTACAGGTGCAACAGGATATGTGGGTGTGGATGGTGCGAGCGGTCCTACAGGACCCACTGGCGCTGTAGCGGATCTAACAGGAATACCTGAGGCAAGTGTGTTGTTCAGACAGGGAAGTGGCCTAACTGGCTCTGCGGCATTCTTTATTAGTTCCAGTACTGAATTTGTGATTGATGGTAAATTGACTGTAACGGGGTTAATTGACCCGACAGGGTTGGTTTTAACTCCGCAGGCATCCCACCCGCTTCCTTACGGAAATCCATACTATAATACAACCTTATGGTATTCCATTTCAACAAATACATTGAATATTGGAGCATCTTCCATTAATGCGCTAGCAGGGTCGAGTGCAACAGGGCCGACGGGTGCAGCAGGTTTTACAGGTTCTACGGGTCCTACAGGCCGCACAGGCCCAACCGGTTCTAACGGTGCGACTGGTGCAACAGGTCCTACTGGAATGACTGGTGCAGCCGGTGTAACAGGTCCCACTGGTGCAGCGGGTGTAACAGGTCCTACTGGAATGACTGGTGCAGCCGGTGTAACAGGTCCCACTGGAGTGACTGGTGCAGCTGGTGCCACCGGTGTAACAGGTCCCACTGGTGCAGCGGGTGTAACAGGTCCCACTGGTGCAGCGGGTGTAACAGGTCCCACTGGAGTGACTGGTGCAGCTGGTCCCACTGGTGCAGCGGGTGCAACAGGTCCCACCGGAGTGACTGGTGCAGCTGGTCCCACTGGAGTGACTGGTGCAGCTGGTGCCACCGGTGTAACAGGTCCTACAGGTCGTACAGGTGCCACAGGATTTGGTGCAACAGGTCCCACAGGAATGACTGGAGCTGCAGGTCCTACCGGAATGACTGGTGCAACCGGTCCTACAGGAATGACTGGTCCTACAGGTGCTACAGGTGCTACTGGTGCAACAGGCATAGCAGGCCCTACAGGAGGAACACTTCCTGCAGGCACAATTGGCCCAAATGGTTCCATTGTATTCTATGACCCCAACAATCTCCCCAACTATTTCTATAATTCATCTATCGGTGTGAGTGTTTCTAGTATATCTGTGGCGAATCATATGATTCCGTCAATTCCTAGTGCCTATGACTTGGGTTCCGCAACAAACCCATGGGGCGACATGTTTGTTACGGCAACGGGTGAAACAGTTTCCACAATCACAAATGCTACAGGTGTTGTGAATCACGATTGGACACGTGGGGCCATATTCTATCATTCTTCGATTACAGCAAATTTCACAACCAATATTGTGAATATTCCGAGCACCAACAACCGGACTTACGTTGTTGTGTTGAATCTGGAACAAGGAGCGACCCCTCGATTTTCAAGTACATTGCAAATTTATGGTGCAGCAACCACTATCAACTGGTTGAATGGAACTGTACCCACTCCAGCAGCAAATAAATACGAAATTGAATCATTAACGCTTTATCGTGTCTTTAATACATGGCGTGTATTTGGACAGTATGCTAGCTTTGGATAATCTTACCCCGGCCTCGTGTTATTTGTATAGCATACAGTATGTATACTTTACAAATAAGGTGCATCTATCGAAATAAGGTAAAACAACAGAGATTTATGATCGGTGGATTATATAGAACAAGGCCATGCCGTTTATTCAGTTGCAATTTCGGCGCGGCACGGCTGTGCAATGGACTACGGCGAACCCGGTTTTGGCGGCGGGTGAGTTAGCCATAGAATCCGATACACAAAGATTTAAGATTGGTGATGGCGTGTTAGCCTGGAATTCCTTGGCGTATGGTGGTATGATGGGACCTACGGGTCCAGCAGGAGGGCCAACTGGGGCAGGAGGTGCTACAGGAGCGACAGGTGCTACAGGAATAGGAAGCACTGGACCTACAGGTTCTGCAGGTTCCACGGGTGCATTGGGCCCTACTGGTGCAACCGGATTTGGTGCAACGGGCTCTATTGGAGCCACCGGTCCAACTGGTTCGGTTGGAACAACTGGTGCTACAGGAGCTACTGGTGCTACTGGTGCTACTGGTGCTACTGGTGCTACTGGAGCGACTGGTGCTACAGGAACGTCTGGTGCTACAGGTGCAACTGGCGCAACTGGCGCAACTGGCGCAACTGGTGCAACTGGTGCTGCTGGTGCTACTGGTGCCACAGGGTCAACAGGCGCTACAGGCGCTACAGGCACTACAGGACCAACTGGCGCAACCGGTGTAACCGGTTCAACAGGGTCTACAGGACCGACTGGTGCTACAGGCGCAACTGGTGTAACTGGCTCAACAGGGTCTACAGGGTCAACTGGTGCTACTGGACCAACAGGATTTGGTGCAACTGGGCCAACCGGCTTATCTGGTGATAAGTATAATACTCAATCATCATCCACAACTATAACACCAACCGAGGGTGGTTCTGTTTCTTTAACTATCGGATTGAATCTAGCATATATTGTTGGAAATTCAGTTATTGTTGTGAACTCTTCTAATCCGGCGGCCACATTTGAAGGCACTGTAACTTCCTACACATCCGGATCAGGAGCTTTATCACTAGGTAACATAACAAATATAAGAGGGTCTTTTGCATCTGCTGCAATTTATAATGTAAATTTGGATGGTATTGATGGTCCTACAGGTGCAACGGGTCCTGCAGGCACAGCATCTAATACCGGTGCAACTGGTCCTACTGGCTTGTTAGGAGCCACTGGTAATACAGGTGCAACTGGTGCGACTGGTGCAACTGGATTTGGTGCAACAGGTCCAACTGGTGCTACTGGTGCTGCTGGTGCTACAGGTGCTACTGGTGCTACAGGTGCTAATGGTGCTGCTGGCGCAACTGGTGCTACAGGTGCTACTGGTGCTGCTGGTGCTACAGGTGCTACTGGTGCTGCTGGCGCAACTGGTGCTACTGGTGCTACTGGTGCTGCTGGTGCAACTGGTGCTGCTGGTGTAACAGGTGTTACTGGAGCTGCTGGTGTAACTGGCTCAACAGGTCCAACTGGTGCTGCTGGTGTAACAGGAGCTACTGGAGCTGCTGGTGTAACTGGCTCAACAGGTCCAACTGGTGCTGCTGGTGTAACAGGAGCTACTGGAGCTGCTGGTGTAACTGGCTCAACAGGTCCAACTGGT
>JACCDO010511587.1_pt1 | contig 41510 bp, 37 predicted proteins | sample 7446101 | NCBI WGS metagenome assembly JACCDO01 (sample SAMN15323440, study PRJNA562643) | freshwater metagenome | isolation source: river surface water | place: USA:Blue River Watershed | collected 2017-08-16 | reverse complement strand
GTTAGGGCACAAGCAGGTCCTGCAGAAAACTGGGTCGGGCCACGGAATACGTTCACAAAATCGCTTTCAGGGTAGCCATCAATTATATTGTGGGCATGCTTTCTATCGTTACCTTAATCTCAGGCCGTGGATCTAATTTCGAGGCCATCGTAAAAACTGCTCAAAATGAGCAATGGCCAGTGAAATTTGCTGGGGTCATTGCAAATCATTCTGCGGCTAAGGGCCTTGAATTTGCTCGCTTGCAAGGTATTCCAGCCTTCGCTATCGAACATAGGGAATATCCAAGCCGCGAGTCTTTTGATACAGCCCTGATTCAGAAAATTGATGAGTTGGGCGCCGATTTGGTCGTGCTAGCCGGTTTTATGAGAATTCTGACCCCAGGCTTTATTCGGCATTTTGAGGGTCGTCTGATCAATATTCACCCTGCGCTTTTGCCCGCTTTCCCTGGGCTACATACCCATGAACGGGCCTTAGAAGCTGGTGTCAAAGAACATGGCGCTACCGTACATTTTGTAAACGAGGGGGTGGATGAAGGGCCGATTATTTGCCAGGCATCAGTGCCCGTTTTGGAGGGTGATAATGCAGAAACATTGGCAGCCCGTGTTTTGACTGCTGAGCATCAGATTTACCCTCGGGCCGTAAAATGGTTTCTCGATGGACGATTGCGCATTGAAGGTAATCAAGTGAAGTTAGAACCCCCGGAGTCGCAATTTTTTAAATTATGAGCATAGAACGCCCAAGCAAAAAACCCAATAAAAGATTGGGACCACAAAAAAGCTATGCTGCTAAATCTAAAGATCCGTTACGTCGCCCCGAAAGGCGCAATGCTAGTGGTAATTTGATTGCGCCAGATGGCCAGAAAAATTTTTCTCATGCCAAAGCGTTACCGCAGCATGCCATTCATCTTGAGAGATTGCTACCCGAATTGCTTCGTTTTGATCAGCCTGCTGATCGCGTAGTAAGTCGATATTTTCGCTCGGAACCACAACTCGGCAATCGTGATCGTGCATTAATTGCAGAGGGTGCCTTTGCTATCTTGCGTCGTAAAAATGAGTTCTCACAATTTGCGGCCAGCGGAGAGGGATCCCAGGCTAGACGCTTAGCCCTATTGGGTTTGCTGTCTGCACTCTCAGAGGGTGGCTTAGGTTCTGGTAATCGTGCTGAGAGTGCAATTGCGGATTTGGCTCATGTTTTGAAGTCTGGTGAATATGATTGGCTACAGCGATTTTCAACCGTTGATCCTGCAGCATTAAATCCATTAGTACGCAACAATTTGCCAGAGTGGTTGTGGGAAGCATTTGGAAAATATCCTGGCGAAGAAACACGCGAAGTACTTGCCAAATCGTTAATGCATCCAGCCCTTTTGGATTTACGTGCAAATACCATGAAAACCAACCGCGAAGAATTATTAGCGCAGATGAATGCATTAGGCGGACGCTATCAAGCAATACCCACACCTTATGCGCCCGATGGTGTGCGCATTATGGGTAAACCTGCCTTACAAAACACAGCAGGTTTTAAGGCGGGCATGTTTGAAGTGCAAGATGAAGGCAGTCAACTATTGGCGTACTTGCTAGCGCCTAAGCGCGGAGAAATGGTGGTGGACTTTTGTGCAGGGGCGGGCGGCAAGACACTAGCAATCGGAGCGTTGATGCGATCCACCGGGCGCCTCTATGCCTTTGATACATCAGAGCGTCGTTTAGCCAATTTAAAGCCGAGACAAGCCCGAAGTGGACTTTCTAATGTGCACCCAGTTTGGATAGATAGTGAAAATGATGCCAAGATCAAGCGCTTGGCCGGAAAGATTGATCGAGTCCTTGTGGATGCCCCTTGTAGTGGAATGGGTACATTACGCCGTAATCCCGACTTAAAGTGGCGCCAAACCCCGGAAGGGGTGAGTGAGTTGAACCAGAAGCAAATGAGCATTTTGACTTCTGCTGCTCGCCTCCTAAAACCCGGTGGGCGCCTGGTTTATGCCACTTGTAGCCTTTTGCCACAAGAAAATCAGGCTATTGCGGAAGAATTTCTTCATCAACACCCGGAGTTTGAGGTAATTCCGGCTGCGGACGTTCTTAAGTCACTGTTTCCAAAAGATAAATTACCGTTGGGATGCTCCGCAGAGAACCCATGGTGGCAGTTATGGCCCCATATTCATGGAACAGACGGGTTTTTTGGAGCCATTTTTCAGAAAAAAAGTAGTAAACCAGAGGGTCCTGAAAAGACAAAAACCCCAGAGATAACGAAAGATAAGCCCAAAAACGGCTGAAAAACACTAAAATAGAAGCTAATACTATAAAAGGATGCTCTTTTGAATACAGTTTTAAGCTCAGGTTTTGATAGTTTTCTCAATTGGCTGGCTCATGGATATCTAGATTGGTCGTGGTGGCAAATTACGCTGTTCACCCTGGTTCTCACCCATATCACCATTGCATCGGTAACCATTTTTTTGCACCGTTGTCAGGCGCATCGTGCTTTAGACCTTCATCCGATTGCATCACATTTTTTCCGTTTATGGCTTTGGTTAACTACCGGCATGGTGACCAAAGAATGGGCGTCTATTCATCGCAAGCACCATGCCAAATGTGAAACGGTAGAAGATCCCCATAGCCCGCAAATTTTGGGTATTGGTACTGTTTTGTCACGTGGTGCTGAACTCTATAAAAAAGAGGCAAAAAATAAAGAAACATTAGAAAAGTATGGTCATGGCACACCCGATGATTGGTTAGAGCGTAATGTGTATTCCAAGTTTTCTTGGCAAGGCGTTGGCCTCATGTTGATCATTGATGTGTTTTTGTTTGGCGCGATTGGTCTCACTGTGTGGGCTGTGCAAATGTTATGGATTCCTATTACTGCGGCAGGCATTATTAATGGCATTGGTCACTATTGGGGCTACCGTAACTTCGATTGCGAAGATGCTTCCACTAATATTTTTCCATGGGGTATTTTGATCGGTGGTGAAGAGTTGCATAACAATCACCACACATACGCAACGAGCGCAAAGCTCTCCAACAAATGGTACGAGTTTGATATTGGTTGGCTCTATATTCAAATGATGAGCAAAGTGGGTTTGGCTGCTGTCAAAAAGACGCCACCAAAACCTGTGCTCAGTGATTTACGACCTGCTGACCAAAATACCTTAGAGGCCATTATTGCGAATCGCTATGAAATCATGGCGCGCTATAGCAAAACACTGCGTAATTTCTTTAATAACGAAGTGCAGCATATGCAGGTACTCGCAGCGCATTTGAGCGATGCGCGTATTTGGTTATCAAAAGATGAGGCACGTCTGAGCGAAGAAGAGAAGCGTAAGTTGGAAGAGTTGATGGCAACAAATGCGCAACTCAGAAAGATGATTGAGATGCGCCGTGAGCTACAGGCCATCTGGGGTCGCTCTAGCGCAACCCGTGAGCAATTGTTATCTCAATTACATGCTTGGTGTCAGCGTGCAGAAGATAGCGGCTTAAAAAGCTTGCGCGACTTTTCATTAAGATTGCGTCGTTATGCTTAGTGATGGTGGATAGGCTGCATAGCCCATCAAAATGGGAGCAAATAAAAAACCCGCTAAATAGCGGGTTTTTTATTGGTATGAAGTTTAATTACTTCAACTTCGTTTCTTTGTAAGCAACATGCTTGCGAATGGTTGGATCAAATTTCATGATTTCCATTTTCTCAGGCTTAGTACGCTTGTTTTTTGAAGTGGTGTAGAAGTGACCAGTACCTGCTGATGACTCCAACTTGATTTTTTCTCTGCCGCCTTTAGCCATTTGTGCGCTCCTTAAATTTCGCCACGTGCACGCAGATCAGATAAAACAGCATCGATGCCATTTTTATCGATAACGCGTAAACCAGCATTGGTTAAGCGCAAGCTGACCCAACGGTTTTCAGATTCAACCCAGAAACGACGGTTTTGCAAGTTTGGCAAAAAGCGACGCTTGGTTTTATTGTTTGCATGGGAGACGTTGTTGCCAACCATCGGCTTCTTCCCAGTGACTTGGCAAACTTTTGCCATGACATAACTCCATTAATTGCGAAAAAAGAAGATTGTATCAGTCAAAGCCCGTTTTGGGCTAGTCATAAATGGCTTGAAAGCCAAGTCTTGAGTAGAAAATGTGCTGCAAAAGTGATTAAAGGGTGCGTAAGTTGATACTAAGTTAGTATTTACTATCAATTTATATCAGATTTTATCAGGCCAGATTGAGAAAAGGAGAAAAATCCTCGCTTACTGACTATGCAGTGATCCAACAGTGGGATTTCGACTAGGGCTAGGGCTTGAATGAGGGTTTGGGTAAGCTCTTGATCTGCAGCGCTGGGTAGTGGGTTACCACTGGGATGGTTGTGGGCAACGATGATGGCGCTCGCATTCCTGCTCAGCGCCTCTTTGAGTATCTCCCTTGGATATACCGCTGTTCTGGTGATAGACCCTCTAAAAATCTCCTGGCACTCTATTAAGTGCAGACATGAGTCTAAATAGAGACATAAAAAAACTTCGTGAGGTAGGTTGCCAATTTTGGCCTGCAAAAACTCCTTTACGTGTCCTGGGGCAGAAAAAATTGAGCCTTGGAGTAGTGTGTCCTCAAGGCTGCGTTTGACCAGCTCATATGCTGCTTGGATTTGGGCCCATTTAGATATTCCCATTCCGTGGATGCGGACAAATTCTTCTGGAGTGCTGGCCAATAGGCGAGGCAGACCACCAAAGTAATGGAGCAAATCCTTAGCCAAGGCCACTGCGCTCTTACCCTTGATTCCTACCCGCAAAAAGATAGCCAGCAATTCCTCGTCCGTTAGGCATCTTGCCCCATGCAAGCGCAGCTTTTCTCGCGGCTGTTCATTTTTGGGCCAAAGCGGAATGGGGGAGTCCACCACGGACGCAGGGCTGGATACAATTAGCTTATGACTAAGCTTACTGTTTTGCCTAATTCCTATTTGACTCTCAACTACAGGCTCACTCTGCCTAACGGGGAGGATTACATCAATACTTTTATTGATCGACCTGCGACGGTTTTGATGGGCTCTGGACAATTTGCTCCTTGTTTTGAAAAAGTATTGCTAGGTTTAGGTGTGGGTGACAAAAAAAGCGCTTTGCTATCACCGCAAGAAAGTTTTGGTGAGCGCAAAGAGGATTTGGTGCAGTGGGTTTCTTTGCAAGCACTCAAAGAAGGGCGTGAGGATGATGTGGAATTTCATCCGGGCGATGTCATTGAATTTAATGCACCCGGTGGCGCACAATATGCTGGTGTGTTGCAGTCCATCAATGAAGAGGGGGCATGGTTTGATTTCAATCACCCACTTGCTGGACGAGCCGTCACTTTTGAAGCGCAGATTGTCGCCATTCTTTAAAAGATGAGCTCTCAAGATACTCCTGAGATTTTGATGGCACAACCGCGCGGCTTTTGTGCTGGCGTTGATCGTGCGATTAATATTGTCAATGAAGCTTTGAATCGATTTGGAGCACCCATCTATGTGCGCCATGAAATTGTGCATAACGTTTATGTCGTTAATGAGTTGCGCAATAAGGGTGCTGTATTTGTAGACGAATTGCATGAGGTTCCTAAAGGGGGCATTGTGATCTTTAGCGCGCACGGCGTCTCGCAGGAGGTGCGCAAGGACGCTGAAGAGCGTGGGCTTCAGGTGTATGACGCCACTTGCCCCTTGGTGACTAAAGTTCACCTTGAAGTCATCAAGATGTGCAAAGAGGGATTTACCGTTTTAATGATTGGGCACGCTGGACACCCTGAGGTTGAGGGCACGATGGGCCAGGTCAAAGAAGGTGTTTTTTTGATTGAGAAAGTAGCTGATGTAGAGAAGCTACCTTTTGCCGCTGATGCAAAAATTGCTTTTGTAACGCAAACGACCTTATCAGTGGATGAGACAAAAGAAATTGTTGAAGCGCTCACGCAAAAATTCCCTAATATTGTTCAGCCTCGTAAACAAGATATTTGTTACGCCACTCAGAATCGCCAAGATGCAGTGAAATTTATGGCGCCGCAGGTTGAGGTGGTTATTGTCGTGGGTAGTGCGACAAGCTCAAACTCTAATCGTTTGCGTGAATTGTCTGAGAAGATGGGCGTACCCTCCTACATGGTGGATGCTCCAGAGCAATTAAAACCAGAATGGTTTGCAGGAAAAAAACGGGTTGGTTTAACTGCAGGCGCTTCTGCACCTGAAAGCTTGGCACAATCGATTGTTGCCCGAATCCAGGAGTTTGGTCCACGAAGTGTGCGGGCGATGTCTGGCGTTGTGGAGGATGTCACCTTTTCTTTACCAAAAAATTTAGTTGACTGAAGTTTTGTTTAATAACAAAGGAGCGGTAGATGATGAATTCAAATGCGTCAAAGATGACATTTACAAAAAGTGCACTAGCTTTATCTGCAGCAACTCTGATTTTGGTTGGGTGTGGCAAAGGCGACAATAAATCTGCAGCAGTGCCTGCTGATGGCGTGGAGGTCAAAATTGGCCATGTAGCTCCACTAACCGGGCCAATTGCTCACTTGGGTAAAGATAATGAAAACGGTGCGCGTTTAGCTTTAGAAGAAATAAATAAGGCAGGCTTAACAATTGATGGCAAGAAGGTGGTCTTAACTTTGGTTCCCGAGGATGATGCCGAGGATCCAAAAACAGCGACTCAAGTTGCCCAGAAATTAGTGGATGCAAAAGTCGTTGGTGTTGTTGGACACCTTAACTCGGGCACCAGTATTCCGGCATCAAAAATCTATAGCGATGCTGGTATTACCCAAATATCTCCCTCGGCAACCAATCCCGATTACACCAAGCAAGGTTTCAAAACGACTTATCGTCTCGTTGCTACAGATGCGCAACAAGGCCCTGCTTTAGGTAACTATGTTGCTAATACCCTGAAAGCTAAAACGGTTGCCATTATCGATGACTCCACTCAGTACGGTAAAGGCTTGGCGGATGAGTTTGAGAAAACTGTAAAAGCCGCAGGTCTGAAGGTAGTAACGCGTGAAGCAAGCAATAACAAAGCCACGGACTTCAAGGCAATTTTGACAAAAATTAAAGGTAGTAAACCCGATGTCATTATGTATGGCGGGATGGATGCCACTGGCGGCCCATTGACCAAGCAGGCAACCGAGTTAGGAATAAAGGCCAAGATTGTTGGTGGCGATGGTATGTGTACAGAGAAGCTGGCTGAGTTAGCTGGTGATGCGGTGGTGAATGTGACTTGCTCAGAAGCTGGCAAAGCCCTGTCCAAAATGGCGCAAGGCGCAGACTTTCAAAAGCGTTACAAAGAACGCTTTAACTCTGATGTACAAATTTATGCCCCATTTACCTATGATGCTGTTTATGTGCTCGTTGACGCCATGAAGCGTGCTAACTCCACTGATCCCGCGAAGATTTTGGTGGTAATGCCAGAAACAAAGATGAATGGTTTAGTGGGTAATATCGCTTTCGATAACAAGGGTGATATGAAAGAAGGCGTGATTACTTTGTACGATTTCAAAGACAAAAAGAAATCTGTTCTTGACGTAATCAACATGTAATCAACAAAAAAGGGCGCCGTAAATACGGTGCTCTTTTTTTTGTAGTGTCTCTACTAGTTCATGGATATTTTCCTTCAGCAGATTGTTAATGGCTTAGTGCTTGGCAGCATTTATGCCTTGATTGCTTTGGGCTATACCATGGTTTATGGAGTACTTGGCATTATTAACTTTGCGCATGGCGAAGTGCTAATGATTGGTGCCATGGTCTCGCTTTCATTGCTGCGCCTCATTATGGGCATGACCAGTGGATTGCCGGGCTGGCTGACGTTGCTCATCGTATTGCCGATCACAATGGCCTTTTGCGCAGGTCTCAGTTATTGGATTGAGCGTATTGCTTATCGACCATTGCGCAATGCGCCACGCTTAGCGCCACTCATTTCCGCGATTGGTATGTCTATCTTGTTGCAAACTATTGCGATGTTGATTTGGTCCAGAAATCCAATGACCTATCCACAATTATTGCCTTCTAGTCCTATCGAATTGGGCGCTACTGGCGCCACGATAACGGGTAAAGAAATTGTGATTATTGTCACGGCTTTGATCGTGATGTGCGGCTTACTATTTTTAGTTGAGAAAACTAAGCTTGGTAGAGCAATGCGCGCCACTGCCGAGCAAACCCAAATCGCTTCATTGATGGGCGTCAATCCTAACCGCGTGATCTCAATGACGTTTATGTTGGGGGGCGCCTTAGCAGGTTTAGCTGGCGTCATGATTGCCAGCAACTATGGGAACGTCCATTTCTATATGGGCTTCATTCCTGGATTAAAAGCGTTTACAGCAGCAGTGTTAGGCGGTATTGGCAACTTACAGGGCGCGATGTTAGGTGGTTTATTGCTGGGGCTGATCGAGTCTTTAGGTGCTGGCTACATAGGGGAATTAACAGGCGGCGTTTTTGGCTCTAACTATCAAGATATTTTTGCTTTCTTAGTATTGATTTTGGTTTTGGTATTGCGTCCCACAGGTCTTTTGGGCGAGAAGGTATCAGATCGTGCTTAGGAGTTTGTCGGTAACTCGCTTGAATCGATCAATCTATGTGTGGCTTGGCGTTCTGGCATTGATCTTGTTGCCCTGGATTGTCGGCGCCGGTGGTGGCAATTATTGGGTGCGTGTTCTTGACTTTGCATTGTTGTATATCGTCCTAGCTTTAGGTTTGAATGTTGTTGTGGGTTTTGCGGGATTACTGGATTTGGGCTACATCGCTTTCTATGCATTAGGCGCTTATAGCTATGCATTGTTAGCTTCGCCACATTTATCGCAACATTTTGAAACTATCGCTGCGGTATTTCCGCAAGGAATGCACTTTTCTCCGTGGATGGTTGTGATCTTCTCGATTATCTTGGCCGCTCTTTTTGGCATTATTCTTGGCTTACCCACCTTGCAGTTACGTGGCGATTATTTGGCTATTGTCACATTGGGTTTTGGGGAAATTATTCGGATCTTTATGAATAACCTGGATCGCCCATTGAATTTAACGAATGGCCCAAAAGGTATTACTGCGATAGATCCCCTGACCTTATTTGGAGTGACATTCACAAAGCCCTTAGATCTCGGATTTATTCAGATCCCTGGACTGTATTTAGTTTTTTATCTTTTCCTGGCATTAGCAATTGCAGTAACTGTAGTGTGTTTGCATCTTCAGAATTCCCGTATTGGTCGTGCTTGGGTGGCCATACGTGAAGATGAAATTGCTGCTAAAGCCATGGGTATCAATACTCGTAATATGAAGTTACTCGCTTTTGCGATTGGCGCTTCTTTTGCGGGTGTAGCTGGAGTGTTATTTTCTGCTTTTCAAGGATTTGTTTCGCCAGAGTCATTTACATTGTGGGAATCGATTGTCGTTTTAGCAATGGTGGTATTAGGTGGGATTGGGCACATACCAGGAGTCATTCTTGGCGCAATCGTTTTGGCTGTTTTCCCGGAAGTCTTACGCGGGGTTGCTGAGCCCATGCAAAAGGTACTCTTTGGCCAAGTGATTGTCGATGTGGAGGTGATTCGTCAGTTGATCTACGGTCTTGCGCTGATACTCATCATGCTGTATCGCCCAGGTGGCATCTGGCAAAAAGGGAGTGGCAAATCATGACTGCCCAACTTCTTTTAGATGTGAGTGATGTTTCTAAACGTTTTGGTGGTGTTCAAGCCTTGGACTCTGTCGGCCTGCAAGTACCACAGGGTGCCATTGTAGGTTTGATTGGCCCCAATGGCGCTGGTAAAACAACATTCTTTAATGTGATTACCGGCTTATATCCGGCAGATTCAGGCATCTTTTTATTTGATGGCAAAGCCTATTTCCCACAATCTGTTGCTGAAGTCACAAAATCAGGTCTGGCAAGAACCTTTCAAAATATTCGTCTTTTTGGTGAGATGACCGTTTTAGAAAATGTGATGGTAGGTTGTCACTGCCGTTCTCGCGCAGGCCTATTGGGAGCAATCTTTCGCTTTCCATCAACTTTGCGTGAAGAGCAAGCGATTCGTGAAAAGTCACTTTTGTTATTAAAGTATGTCGGCTTGAGTGAATACGCAGATATGCAAGCACGCAACCTTTCCTATGGTCACCAACGTCGCCTAGAAATTGCAAGAGCGCTAGCGACCGAACCGAAACTATTAGCTTTAGATGAGCCTGCCGCTGGCATGAATGCTACTGAGAAGTTAGAGTTACGCGAACTACTGCTACGCATTCGGGCTGATGGTAAGACGATCTTGTTGATTGAGCATGATGTGAGTTTGGTGATGGGAATTTGCGATAGCCTTACCGTGCTGGATTATGGCAAAGTGATTGCTGCGGGTAAGCCTGCTGATGTGCGCTCTCATCCAGAGGTTATCATGGCATATCTAGGGCAGGGGGCAGCGTAATGAGCACCATACTGCAAGTGCAAGATCTTCAGGTTTCCTATGGCGGTATTAACGCCGTGAAGGGCATTGATCTGCATGTCAATCAGGGTGAGCTGGTTGCCTTAATTGGTGCAAATGGCGCTGGTAAAAGCTCGAGCTTGAAGGCAATTGCAGGATTATTAGAGTCTGCATCAGGTGTGATTCATTTTCTTGATCAGAATACCCATTCATTACCAGCTTATGCACTCGTAAAGCTGGGTCTCGGTCTTGTACCCGAGGGTCGTGGGGTATTTAAGCGCATGACGATTCTTGAGAATTTACAAATGGGCGCATTTCTGCAGACAGATGCAAAGGTGGTAAAGCAAAAGCTAGAGGAAGTCTTTACGTATTTCCCAAGACTAAAAGAGCGTCTATCTCAGTTGGCTGGCACACTCTCTGGTGGTGAGCAACAAATGGTGGCTATGGGCCGCGCTATGATGGCCGAGCCCAAGCTCTTGCTCTTGGATGAGCCCTCTATGGGTTTGTCGCCAATCATGGTAGAAACCATTTTTGATGTGATTCGTAATCTTTCGAGTAATGGTATGACCATTCTGTTGGTCGAGCAAAATGCTCGTCTGGCATTGCAAATGGCTGATCGAGCTTATGTCATGGAAAGCGGTCTCATTACCCTATCTGGCTCTGGGCAAGAGTTACTGCAAGATCCACGTGTGCGTACCGCTTATCTAGGCGAGTAATTGAGATTAAGTGGAGATACTGGGGGTATTACGCAGTTTGTTTGAGCAACTCACGCAGCATATTGCACATCTGAAGAATTTCATCGTCGGCAATATTTAGAGCAGGCATAAAACGTAATAAGTTTGGCCTTGGTGAGTTAATGAGTAAACCTTCTGGGTTTCTCTCTCTGGCTAATTCCACTAACTTGCCGCCAATGTCTTTGCCTAGCATGAGTGCGCGCAACAATCCTTCACCACGTTCACCTTCAAGCTCAAACTCGGCGCTCAGTTTGAGTAATTCAGACTTTAGTAACTCGCCTTTGGCTTTTACGTTTTCTAAAAATCCAGGAGCGAGCAACTGCTCTATCACGCTAATACCCACCGCTGTCATGAGGGGGTTGCCGTTGTAGGTGCCACCTTGATCGCCAGGCACAAAGCAGGCGACAGAATCAGTCGCGAGTAGGGCTGCTAAAGGCACACCACCGCCAATACCTTTACCCAAAGTCATGATGTCAGGCGCGATGTCATATTGCTGATAGGCAAAAAGAGTGCCAGTACGCCCACAGCCCGCTTGTACCTCATCAACGATGAGCAAGATATTGTTTTCTTTGGTGAACTGACGCAGCTCGCGCATAAATTCTTTGGTGGTGGGAATGACACCACCTTCGCCTTGAACGGGTTCTAGCATTACTGCTACCGTTTGATCCGACACCAATTTTTTTACGGAATCCAGATCATTTAAATCTGCTTTCAGAAATCCCGGAACTTGTGGGGCAAACATCGTGTCCCAGCCCGGTTTCCCAGAGGCACTCATAGTTGCCAGGGTGCGACCATGAAAGCTGTGATCAAACGTAATGATTTCAAAAGCACCTTGTTTATTAAGCTGACCCCATTTGCGAGCCAATTTAATCGCGCCCTCGTTGGCTTCAGCGCCACTATTGGCAAAGAAGACTTTATTAAAGCAACTATTGCTAGTTAAGAGATTGGATAAGCCAATCATCGGTTCGTTATAAAACGCAGGGCTAGGGTTAATGAGTTTTTTGGCCTGCGCATTGATGGCAGCAATCATGCCTGGATTACCGTGACCCAAGCAGTTGACGGCCCAACCCTGCAGAAAATCTAAATAACGCTTGCCATTGTTGTCAGTAAGCCAAGAGCCGTTCCCCTCCACCATAACGATATCGGGACGTTGCGTAATAAACATTACTGAGTGAGTGTCAATTGGTGCCGGTGTAGTCATGCTGTCAGGTTTATAAATGGGTAAATGGATCTGATGGTTTCTATTATCTAACTTTATGCGGATTCGTTTGCGGCTAAATCCGCTGCGCTGGTGAAGGAGTCAGCAAAGAATTCTTCCTCAGGTAGATGACATTGGGATGAAAAGTCATTTCTAGCTGCGTTAACCATAACAGGCGCGCCGCAAGCGTAGACTTGAAAGTCCTTAAGGCTGGGGTGATCATCGATTACAGCCTGATGAACAAAACCAGTGCGTCCCTGCCAAGCATCCTCAGGTAATCCATCTGAAATAACAGGAATATATTTAAAGTTAGGGATCTCATTCTCCCAGGTTTTGCAGAGATCATTGAGATAGAGATCGCTGGGACGACGGCCTCCCCAGTAGAGCTCGATGGGCCGATTTATTTTTTTGAATTGCATTTGTTCAATGATGGATTTGATGGGGGCAAATCCTGTGCCCGCTGCTAAGAAAATAATCGGTTTTTTAGAATCTTCGCGTAAGAAGAAACTGCCTAACGGGCCTTCAAAGCGCAAAATATCCTTTTCTTTGAGAGCTGGAGTAGCTGTACCAAAAACAAAATCGGTAAATAAGCCACCAGGAAGGTGACGAATATGGAGCTCAAGGGGGCCTTCTTGATCGGGGGCATTGGCAATTGAGTATGCGCGGCGTTGCCCATCCTTTAATAGAAACTCAAGATACTGGCCTGCTAAAAATTGGAACCGCTCTGCCGCAGGGAGTTGTAGTTTAAGAATGGCAACATCTACGCTGGGCTTGTAGATGCTATTTACACGGCAAGGGACCTTGCGGATTGCGATATCACCGGCACCTTGTACTTCACGAGCCTCAATTAATAGATCGCTTTGAGGGTGGGCGCAACAAAATAGTATCGCCCCTGCAGTTTCATCAGCTTTACTTAAAGCGTTCTCGCTGTGCTGACCATGTTGAACTTGACCCTCGACAATTTTTCCTTTGCAGGAGCCGCAAGCGCCATTTTTGCAGCCATAGGGGAGGTTGATGCCTTGACGAAGAGCGGCCTCCAGAATGGTTTCATCTATATTGGTAGTAAATTGTTTACCGCTCGTTTTGAGCGTGACCTGATAAGACACTCTCATTCCTTTCAATTAATCGTTACGATGTTACTTATGCAATCTTTTGGTAAATCTTCTATCCTGATTATTGGCTGCGGTGACATTGGTCTGCGAGTGGCGCGACTGCTTTCTCGTAGCCATCGCGTTTTTGCGCTGACGTCCTCGCAAAATCGTTTTCAGGAGTTAAGGGCGACGGGCGCGATCCCTATTTTTGGCAATCTGGATTATCCAGAATCATTATGGCGTCTTGGCGGTTTGGCGCAAACCGTGATCCATTTGGCCCCACCGCAAAATCAGGGAGTTCGTGATTGCCGCACCCGCAACCTCCTAAGAATTTTAGCCCAAGGCTCAGGTGTCGTCAGGCGCCTGATTTATATCAGTACCACGGGTGTGTACGGAGATCATCGAGGTGCTAAGGTCTCTGAAACTACCCCTGTAAACCCACAAAGTGAGCGAGCTCAAAGAAGGGTGGATGCTGAAAGGGTTTTGCGTTTATGGGGGCCAGCACATGGTGTCGCAGTCACCACCCTGCGAGTGCCGGGTATTTATTCTGTCAACCGATTGCCGATTGAGCGACTACAGTCCAAAACTCCTGCTTTACTGCCCAATGAAGATGCCTACACCAATCATATTCACAGCGATGACTTGGCGCGTTTAGTTTGCGCGGCGGTCTATCACGGCAAACCACAGAGGGTCATTAATGCATGTGATGGCAATGAAACCAAGATGGGCGACTATTTTGATCAGGTAGCTGATGCCTATGGGCTAGAGAGACCGCCACGCATGTCAGCAGAGGAATTACAAGGTTTAGTAAGCCCCATGCTGTGGTCATTTATGCGTGAATCGAGAAGAGTTGCAAACACGCGACTGCAGGAATTAAAGACACCACTACGCTACCCGAGCGTCGACGATTTTTTAAAGACTATTTCCAAGAATCTTTCAGACCTACGGTCCGATTAAACACGGGCTTGCCTGGTTTGGAGTCAACTCTATCAGCGACAAAATAGCCATGACGTTCAAACTGAAAATGATCTTCAGGTTTTACATCTTTCATACAAGGTTCTAAATAAGCGGTAATGGTTTCTTTGGAGTGGGGATTAATCGCTTCCAAGAAATTTTTATCGCCGCTATCAGGCTGTGGATCTGTGAAGAGGTGATCATAGAGGCGCACTTCTGCTGGAATAGCCTCAGCAGCACTAATCCAGTGAATGTTGCCTTTAACTTTATAGTTATTAGAACCAGGGGTGCCACTTTTGCTGTCAGGAAAGTAAGTCACGTTAACTTGTGTCACCTTGCCTTGGGCATCAGTTTCAAATCCGATGCACTCCACCACAAAGCCATGACGCAAACGCACGCGACTACCCGGTTGATCGCCAATCGGTGGATAGAGTCTAAAGAAACCTTTAATCGGTTCTTGCATAAAGTCATCCGCTTCAATCCAGAGCTCGCGGGTGAAATGAAATTCGCGATTACCCCATTCAGGGTGGTGGGGGTGACGAGGTGCTGAGCAAGGCTCTTTAGAGGCGGCATCAAAGTTTTGTACGACTAGTTTGAGTGGCTTTAACACAGCTGTTGCGCGCGGTGCGCGTGCTTCAAGATCGTCGCGCAAAGCTTGATCCAAGGTGCTCATGTCAATCCAACTATCCGCTTTGGAAACGCCAATACGTTCGCAGAACAAACGAATGCTCTCGGGCGTGTAACCACGACGGCGTATGCCAACAATGGTGGGCATACGAGGATCGTCCCAGTCATCCACATGCTTTTCTTCGACTAGTTGCAGTAATTTACGTTTGCTAGTGATGGTGTACGTTAGATTAAGGCGCGCAAACTCATATTGATGAGGCACGGGATCTTTAAATACACCCAGCTCTTTGAGGGAGTTCACGATCCAGTCGTAGAGGGGACGATTGTTCTCAAACTCCAGTGTACAAATCGAGTGCGAAACATTCTCCAGGGCATCCGAGATGCAGTGGGTAAAGTCATAAAGTGGGTAAATGCACCATTTATTGCCAGTGCGATGATGATCGGTGTGGCGTATTCGATAGACCACGGGATCGCGCATCACGATATTGGGATGTGCCATGTCAATTTTTAGACGTAGTACATGTTCACCATCTTTAAATTTGCCATCACGCATAGCGCGAAACAGGGTGAGATTTTCTGCGGGGCTGCGATCTCGATAAGGACTATTTTTTCCAGGTTGACCAAAATTACCGCGATGCGTATGAATGTCATCTGCGCTTTGGCTATCCACATACGCTTTGCCATTTTGAATCAGAATTTCTGCAAACTCGTAAAGACGATCAAAGTAATCGCTAGCATGGTAAAGATGTGTGCCCCAATCAAATCCAAGCCATTTCACCGCATCCAAAATGCTATCGGCATACTCCACATCCTCTTTCACTGGATTAGTGTCGTCCAGACGCATATTGCAGCGTGCGCCCCCGGAAAGCTTGTTGTAATCCGCTGCTAAACCAAAGTTCAGGCAAATACTTTTGGCATGGCCAATATGTAAATAGCCATTAGGTTCTGGTGGAAAGCGCGTAATGATCGACGGAATAGGTTCGCCAGCCAAATTTGTGCGTTGGGAAAAGGCGCCAGTGGCCAAATCATGATCAATGATTTGGCGCAAAAAGTTAGATGGTTCTGCGACGGGGTTGGATGCCGTCTTTGAGGGTTTGCTATCTTGGGACATAGCGCCATTGTAGAGAAAACCCCGGCCCATAAAGAAAAAGCCCGCAAACTGCTGCGGGCTCGTTTTGGGAAGCACTGAGATATCAGTCCTCGACGAATGCTTCCTCGCGGGTCTTTTTGACGGCTGGCAAAGCCACAATCACTACTAAAAGAGCGGCAGCAATTAATAATCCCAAAGAAAGTGGGCGAGTCACAAAGGTTGAGAAATCGCCGCGGGATAGCAAGAGTGCGCGACGGAAATTCTCTTCCATCATTGGTCCAAGTACGAAGCCCAAGAGCAATGGAGGGGGTTCGCAACCGAGCTTGAAGAAAAGGTAGCCGATCAAGCCAAAACCTGCAGTGACATACACATCAAAAACGGTGTTGTTGACGGTGTAAACGCCAATACAGCAGAACACCAAGATAGCTGGATACAAGAAACGATAAGGAATCTTCAAGAGTTTTACCCAAATACCAATGAGGGGTAAGTTCAAGAGGATCAACATGACGTTACCAATCCACATGGACGCAATCAGACCCCAGAATAAGGCTGGGTTACTGGTCATAACTTGTGGTCCTGGTTGGATGTTGTGAATGGTCATGGCGCCCACCATCAATGCCATCACAGCATTGGGGGGGATACCAAGGGTTAGCAATGGAATAAATGAGGTTTGTGCAGCAGCATTGTTAGCTGCCTCGGGACCTGCAACCCCTTCAATGGCACCTTTACCAAATTCAGCAGTGTGCTTTGATGATTTCTTTTCTACAGAATATGCGCCAAATGCAGCTAATGCTGCACCACCACCTGGCAAGATTCCCAAGATGGAGCCAATCGTAGTGCCGCGCAAAATAGAGGGGATCATGCGCTTCAGATCATTTTTGCTGGGAACCATGCTGGTGAGCTTGTTGAGGAAGCCCTCATCATCACCTTGTTTTTCAAGGTTGCTCATGATCTCTGCAAAACCGAACACACCCATAGCAACGGCAACGAATCCAATGCCATCACTTAATTCAGGGATGTCAAAGGCGTAGCGTGAAACACCGGAGTTTACGTCTGTACCAATTAGGCCCATCAATAAACCTAAAATAATCATGCCGATGGCTTTGATGAGAGAGCCAGAGGCCAGAACAACTGCACCAATTAGACCTAACACCATTAATGAGAAATATTCGGCAGGACCAAACTTAAATGCGAGTTGTGAGAGTGGTGCTGCAAATGCAGCCAATACTAATGTTGCAACGCAGCCAGCAAAGAAAGAGCCCATGCCGGCAGTGAAAAGCGCAACCCCAGCACGCCCATTACGGGCCATTTGGTAACCATCAATCGCAGTGACCACCGAGGACGTTTCCCCGGGAATATTGAGCAAAATCGCAGTTGTAGAGCCGCCATACTGGGAGCCGTAATAAATACCTGCCAACATAATCAAGGCGGCGATTGGGGGCAGTGCGTAAGTTGCTGGCAATAGCATTGCGATCGTCGCGATAGGACCTAAGCCAGGCAATACGCCAATTAAGGTCCCTAAAATACAGCCGATTAAGCAATACATCAGATTTTGCAGCGTAAATGCGGTATCAAAACCAAGCGCTAAGTTAGTAAATAAATCCATGTTGATTGTCTCGTCAAATTATTGTTGTAGGAATGCAGGCAGAAGTGGGAATTGGAGCTTCAGTCCCACAACAAACACGGAATACGTAAATGTCACCAAGAAAGCGGCGTTTAAGGCAGTACCCTTCCAAGTAAATTCTCTGCTGGCACTCGCTGCCACAAATACCAAAACAACTACAGCAATTAAGAAGCCCAATCTTGGTAGTAGCAGTCCGTATAAAACGACAGCACCAGTGATTTGCGCCATGATTTTCCAGTTAAATTTTGGAATAGCTTCGATAGCTGCTTTTGCGCTAAAGGCTTTAACGGCAACCAACAGTCCCAATAGGAACATCAGAATGCCCAAATAGAAGGGGAAATATCCAGGACCCATTTTGGCGGCAGTGCCCATGGAGTAATTAGTGGCCACAATGCTAAAGAACAGGCCAATGACCATGTACATGACCCCCGCTCCAAAATCCCGTTGATTGCGAATCTTCAAGTTGCTCTCCTTGTTTGTCGGCTTAAATGCCGATTTTTAGTGATGTTGTGGGATTGTAAGGCAGGATTACCTCTTCCTGTCTAGCGTTTGCCCTAGGCTAGTGCCGATGCGATAATTACCCCCATGAAAGTCTCCCAAATTCGCCAGGCTTACCTGGATTTCTTTGCCCAAAATGGCCATCAAATCGTCGCTTCTAGCCCCGTAGTGCCAGGGGACGACCCCACATTGCTCTTTACCAATGCTGGTATGAACCAGTTCAAAGACGTCTTTTTGGGTTTTGATAAGCGTCCCTATAACCGTGCGACGACTGCCCAAAAATGCATCCGTGCAGGCGGTAAACACAACGATTTGGACAATGTGGGCTATACCGCGCGGCACCATACCTTTTTTGAGATGCTTGGTAATTTCTCTTTTGGGGATTATTTCAAGAAAGATGCCATTCAGTTTGCTTGGAATTTACTGACCCAAGTATTTAAGTTACCCAAGGAAAAATTACTCGTTACCGTTTATGCGGAAGATGATGAGGCCTATGGAATTTGGCGGGATCAAATCGGCATCCCTGAAGATCGCATTATTCGTATCGGTGACAACAAAGGTGCCCGCTACGCTTCAGATAATTTTTGGATGATGGGTGATACCGGTCCATGCGGCCCTTGTACCGAAATTTTTTATGATCACGGCGATCATATCCCTGGTGGTCCACCAGGGAGCCCAGAAGAAGACGGAGATCGTTATATTGAAATTTGGAATAACGTCTTCATGCAGTTCAATCGCGATGAAGCCGGTGTCATGCATCCCTTGCCTAAGCCCAGTGTTGATACTGGCATGGGCCTGGAGCGTATTGCTGCGGTCCTGCAGCATGTACATTCCAATTACGAGATCGACTTATTTGTTAATTTACTCAAAGCTTCAAAGGACGCGGTGGATGCAGCAGGCGGTCAGAACTGCGACGCTGATAGCCCCTCACTGAAAGTCATTGCCGACCATATTAGAGCTTGTAGTTTTATTGTGGTGGATGGTGTTATTCCTGGCAATGCTGGGCGTGGTTATGTGTTGCGCCGTATTGCCCGACGCGCAATACGTCATGGCTATAAATTGGGTGCACGTAAACCATTTTTCTATCAATTGGTTCCAGCCCTCGTCAAAGAAATGGGTGATGCTTACCCTGAATTGCGTGCCGCGCAAGATAAAGTGAGTGAGGTGCTCAAGCAAGAAGAAGAGCGCTTCTTTCAAACGATTGCTAATGGCATGGAAATTTTGGATGGCGCATTAGCGGGCGGAGCAAAAGTGGTGGATGGTGAAACTGCTTTCCGCTTGCATGACACATTTGGATTTCCATTGGATCTGACTGCAGACGTTTGCCGAGAAAGAGGCGTCAGTGTCGATGCCGAAGGTTTTGAAGTAGCGATGCAAAAGCAACGCGATCAAGCCAGAGCAGCTGGTAAATTCAAGGTAGCGCAGGGCTTAGACTACAAAGGCAAGCCAACCCAATTTCATGGTTATGACACTCTCAAGCATGAGGGTGCAAAAGTGACTGCCTTGTACGTTGATGGCTCGGAAGTGGCCTCGGTTAAAGCAGGGGATGCGGCTGTAGTCGTGCTAGATAACACCCCCTTTTATGCTGAATCGGGCGGTCAAGTAGGCGACAAGGGTGAACTGCGCAATGAGTCCGCACGCTTTACTGTAGACGACACTTTCAAAATCCAGGCGGATGTTTTTGGTCACCAAGGCGAGCTGCTTGAGGGTGAGCTCAAAGTGGGTGATTCCCTCAACGCACTTGTAGATGTGCAGCAAAGAGCTGACACTATGCGCAACCATAGTGCGACCCACATTTTGCATAAAGCCCTGCGTGAGGTCTTGGGCGATCATGTGCAACAAAAAGGATCTTTGGTTGATGCTTCCAAGACCCGTTTTGACTTTACGCATAATGCAGCAATCACGGCTGATCAGATTCGTCGTATCGAAGATATTGTGAATGCCGAGGTATTGGCCAATACAGCTACTTCTGGAAAAGTCATGTCTTTGGAAGATGCACAAAAGACGGGCGCCATGATGCTCTTTGGTGAGAAATATGGTGACGAAGTACGCGTGCTTGAGATTGGTAGCTCTAAAGAATTATGTGGTGGTACACATGTGCCCCGCACAGGAGATATCGGTAGCTTCAAGATTGTTTCTGAAGGTGGGGTGGCTGCTGGCATCCGTCGCGTTGAGGCAGTAACTGGTAAGAATGCACTGTTGTTCTTGCAAAACCTTGAAGACAAGATCAATGACGCAGCAGCAATTCTTAAAACTCATCCAGGTGATTTAGTAAGCCGTGTGTCACAACTGCAAGAGAGTTTGCGTCAAGCAGAGCGTGAGCTCGAGAAGGTGAATTCCAAATTAGCCGCGAGCCAAGGTGATGAGTTGGCTGGTCAAGCAATTGATGTCAACGGTATTAAAGTGCTTGCAGCGAAATTGGATACTGCAGATGCTGCGGTATTGCGTGAAACCATGGATGCACTCAAAGCAAAGCTAAAAACAGCCGCCATCGTTTTGGCTGCGGTTCAAGGCGATAAAGTCAGCTTGATTGCGGGTGTTACTGCAGATTCGATTAGCAAAGTAAAAGCTGGTGATTTGGTGAATTTTGTCGCTCAGCAAGTAGGTGGAAAAGGTGGCGGCAAGCCTGAGATGGCCATGGCCGGCGGTAATGACCCAAGTAAGTTAGGGGCCGCATTGGCTGGCGTTAAAGATTGGGTGGCTGGCAAATGAGTGCAGGCAGCAATATTGTCTTTCAAGCTGAGGTGGATGCAATTGGGATGAACTGTCCACTGCCGATTTTGCGTACTAAAAAAGCTTTGGCAGCCATGCAATCTGGAGAAATTCTGAAAGTCAAAGCTACTGATTCAGGTGCGACAAAAGATTTTCCAGCATTTGCCAAGCAAACTGGTAATGAGTTAATCGCTAGCAGTACTGAGGGTGACGTCTTCGTTTTTTTCTTAAAGCGACGATAAAGAAAGAATGAGCTGATGCAATAATCTTGGTAATAAAAAAGGCAGGGTTACCTGCCTTTTTTATTGATCTGATTGACCTTAAGTTAGCGAGCGACTCTTAAGGTAGGCGGCAAAATCACCTGATACTTCTGGGTGACGTAAGGCGAATTCGACCGATGCTTTGAGGTAGCCAAGCTTGCTGCCACAGTCATATCGGACACCATCATATTCGTAGGCAAATACGGGCTCCTCTTTTAATAGAGAGGCAATGGCATCTGTTAATTGGATCTCACCGCCTGCGCCAGGCTTCAGGTTGCGAATGTGCGAGAAGATGTCCGAAGATAGAACGTAGCGGCCAACGACAGCCAAATTAGAGGGCGCATCTTTTGGCTGAGGCTTCTCGACAATACCATTGAGTCGATAGATGCCTTTTGCCGCCTCATCGCCAGAAACAATGCCATAAGAGCTACTTTTGGCAGGATCAATTTTCTCGACCGCAATTACAGAGCCATTGTGTTTATTAAACACGTCTAACATTTGCTTTAGCACCGGTGGTTGTCCGTCTAATAAGTCATCAGCAAGAATGATGGCAAATGGTTCATCGCGAACCAATTTTTCTGCGCACAGCACAGCATGACCAAGACCTAAAGCTTCAGGTTGTCTGACATAGACGCAATCAACATGGCTTGGTTTCACACTACGGACGATATCGAGCAACGCTTGCTTATTCTTTGCTTCTAGTTCAGCCTCAAGCTCGTAAGCTTTATCAAAATGATCTTCAATGGCACGCTTGCTACGACCAGTAACGAATATCATTTCTGTGATGCCGGCAGCAATCGCTTCTTCAACAGCGTATTGGATTAATGGCTTGTCAACTACATTGAGCATTTCTTTTGGGCTTGCTTTTGTCGCTGGCAAGAAACGAGTGCCTAAACCAGCAACAGGAAAGACGGCTTTAGTAACAGTTTTAGTCGTAAGTGGCATGCAATATCCGTTCTTTATTTAAGTCTTTCTAATTGTGCAACAAGCTTTTCATGATTTTGCTCAAAACCAGTAAGTCGTTGTTTTTCCTGGGCTACAACCTCTGCTGGGGCTCGTGCCACAAAGCTTTCATTACTTAATTTGCTCTTTGCTTTTGCTATTTCATTGGCCAATCGATCAATTTCTTTGCCCAAACGAGTGCGCTCTGCTGCCACATCAACTTCAATCTTAAGTAGTAGCTTGATATCTCCTACTAAGGCGATTGGCGCTCCTGGAGCCTCTTTTTCGAGGGCGGATTCGTCTCTGTAAATTTTGACTTCGGTGAGTTTTGCTAAAGCAAGCAAATATGGAGTTGCTTTTTGCAGGAAAGTCTCTGGCCCATAAACCCACAATGGCACTTTTTGACCAGGTGGAACTTGCATCTCGCCGCGTAAATTTCTGCAGGCGTCCACAATGGCTTTGACCCCGGCTACCCAAGCTTCGCTGTCCTCGTCAATTTTTTCCGGCTGTGGAACGGGGTAGGGCTGTAAAGCAATGGATTGCTTAGCTTGCTGTGCCAATGCTTTTCCTGATTTTGGCCCAACGGTTTGCCAAAGGGTTTCGGTGATAAAGGGAATTAATGGATGCGCTAGACGCAAAATGGTCTCTAGAACTCGCAAAAGCGTGCGTCGAGTTGCCCGTTGTTGAGCGGGAGTGCCAGTTTGTAATTGCACTTTGGCAAGCTCAAGATACCAGTCACAGTACTCATCCCAAACAAATTGATAAATACTGCTAGCGATATTGTCAAAACGATAGTTTTGGAAGCCTTTAGCTACGTCTGCTTCAGTGCGTTGTAACTGAGAAACAATCCAACGGTCAGCAGGGGAAAAATCAAGATAGCCTTCAGGGCCGCATTGATTATCACAGGGAGCCAGGCCATTATCTTGATCGTCACCAGGGCAGTTCATGAGAACAAAGCGCGTTGCATTCCATAGCTTATTGCAAAAGTTGCGATAGCCTTCGCAGCGCTTTTGATCAAAATTAATATTGCGACCTAGCGAAGCAAGTGAGGCAAAAGTAAAGCGCAACGCATCTGTACCAAATGCGGGAATACCATCGGGGTATTCTTTTTTGGTTTTCTTGCCAATACTTTCTGCTTGTTTTGGGTTCATCAAGCCAGTCGTGCGTTTATTGACTAATTCTTCAAGCTTGATGCCGTCAATGAGATCGATGGGATCCAAAGTGTTCCCTTTGGATTTGCTCATCTTCTGACCTTCAGCGTCACGTACTAACCCATGAACGTAAACAGTGTGAAAAGGAACCTTGCCAGTGAAGTGGCATGTCATCATCACCATACGCGCTACCCAGAAGAAGATGATGTCAAAGCCAGTCACCAAAACAGATGAGGGCAAAAAGTGATTCAGTGCAGGAGTCTTTTCAGGCCATCCTAATGAACTAAAGGGAACGAGAGCGGAGCTAAACCAGGTATCCAATACATCTGGATCGCGATTCAGTTTGCCGGTATATCCTGCTGCCGCTGCTTTAGCTTTAGCCTCTTCCTCTGAGCGTGCCACGAAAATCTGTCCATCATCGCCATACCAAGCAGGGATTTGATGGCCCCACCAGAGTTGTCGTGAAATACACCAGTCTTGGATGTTTTCCAGCCATTGGGTGTAGGTGTTGATCCAGTTTTCAGGGACCAATTTGATATCGCCTTTGGTGACCGCATCTAAAGCGGCACCCGCGATGGATGAGCCGGGCTGATATTGATTATCAGGGCTCGGTTTGGACATAGCCACAAACCATTGATCAGTCAACATCGGTTCAATAATCGTTTGAGTACGATCGCCACGGGGAACCATCAATTTATGTGGCTGCACTTTTTCCAATAAGCCAGCAGAATCTAGGTCAGCAACAATCTGCTTGCGTGCGGCAAAGCGCTCCATACCTTGATACTTAGCAGGCGCATTTTCATTAATCTTGGCATCTAATGTAAGCACATTGATTAATGGCAATTGATGGCGTTGACCCACTGCATAGTCGTTAAAGTCATGCGCAGGAGTGACTTTCACTACACCTGTGCCGAAGTTCAAATCTACATAGTCATCAGCAATGATAGGAATTTGGCGATCACACAATGGTAGGTTGACGGACTTACCGATCAAATGCTTATAGCGTTCATCTGAAGGATTGACCATCACGGCCACGTCGCCTAGCAAGGTCTCAGGACGCGTGGTGGCAACCGTGAGATGGCCGGATCCGTCAGCTAGTGGATAGCGGATGTGCCACATCGAGCCATCTTCTTCTTCACTCACCACTTCTAAATCAGAGACTGCAGTTCCTAATACCGGATCCCAGTTAACCAGTCGTTTGCCGCGATAAATTAATCCTTGCTCATGCAGGCGAACAAATACTTCAACAACGGCATTGGACATTTTGCTGTCCATGGTGAAATATTCTTTGCCCCAATCAATCGATGCACCAAGACGACGAATTTGACGGGTGATGGTGTTGCCAGAAGTTTCTTTCCACTCCCAGACTTTCTCAAGAAACTTTTCACGACCTAGGTCATGGCGTGAAACTTTTTGTGCATCAAGTTGGCGTTCTACAACAATTTGCGTGGCAATGCCTGCGTGATCCGTTCCTGGAACCCACAATGTATTTTTGCCAGACATACGTGCATGACGTATCAAGCCATCCATGATGGTTTGATTAAAAGCGTGGCCCATATGTAAGGTGCCGGTCACATTCGGGGGCGGTAGCTGAATTGAAAAATCTGCTTTGCCATCATCCATGCTGGCATCGGCAATCCCTCTGCGTTCCCACTCTGGACCCCAGTAGGCCTCTATAGGTGCAGGTTCATAGGATTTGGCTAGTTCCTCGGCTGAACTGGCTGTTGGTGAATTAGGGGTATTTGAGGCATTTGGCATAAGAGGCAAATTATAATTGGGCTGATGTACTCAGACTTGCTCGCGAACCTTAATCCTGAACAGCGCGAGGCAGTGACCCTACCGCCTGTCAACGCTAATGGCCAAGCCCAATCTGCCTTGATTTTGGCTGGGGCGGGGAGCGGCAAGACGCGAGTTCTTACGACTCGTATAGCCTGGCTGATTCAGACGGGGCAAGTTTCCCCGATTGGTGTGTTGGCAGTGACCTTTACTAATAAAGCGGCAAAAGAGATGATGGTGCGCTTGAGCGCCATGTTGCCCATTAATACCCGCGGAATGTGGATTGGCACCTTTCATGGGCTTTGTAATCGCTTATTGCGCGCTCACCATAAGGAGGCAGGGTTGCCTTCTACTTTTCAAATTTTAGATACGCAAGATCAGCTATCGGCTATCAAGCGACTCCTCAAGAGTCTGAAGGTCGATGATGAGAAATATCCCCCTAAACAGCTGCAATACTTTATTGCACACGCTAAAGAGCGCGGTCAGCGCGCTAAAGATTTATCTGTTGGCGATGATTTTCAGGCCAAGATGGCGCAGTTATATGCTGCTTATGATGAGCAATGTCAGCGAGAGGGCGTAGTAGATTTTGCCGAGTTGCTGTTGCGTAGCTATGAATTACTAAAGCATAGCGAACCTATTCGGACGCACTATCAAGAGCGTTTTCGGCACATTTTGATCGATGAGTTTCAAGATACCAATGCCTTGCAATATGCATGGCTCAAACTACTTTCTGGGCATGATGCCAGTCGCGCCAATGTCAGCGGTATGGGCAGTAGCTCAGTGTTTGCTGTAGGTGATGACGACCAAAGCATTTATGCTTTTAGAGGCGCAGATGTTGAGAATATGCGCCTGTATGAAAAGCAATTTCATCCGCTATTGGTTAAGCTGGAGCAAAACTACCGCTCTCATGGACATATTCTAGATACCGCAAATCATCTGATTGCCAATAACGCCGAGCGTCTTGGTAAGAACTTGCGAACCGATGCAGGCCATGGAGAGCCAGTACGTATTTATGAAGCGCCTAGCGATCATGCGGAAGCTGCTTGGTTGGTAGATGAAATCAAAGCCCTAATTAATAGCGGTATTCGACGCACAGAGATCGCGCTCTTATATCGTAGCAATGCTCAGTCACGCATCATTGAGCATGCACTTTTCTCAGCAGGCATTCCGTATCGCGTTTATGGTGGTCTGCGATTTTTTGAGCGCGCAGAAATTAAACATGCACTTGCTTATCTGCGTCTCTTAGAAAATCCCAATGACGATACTTCCTTTTCGCGTGTAGTGAATTTTCCTACTCGTGGCATTGGTGCGCGTTCTATTGAAGCATTGCAAGATGCCGCACGGGCTGCCCAATGTTCTTTATATACAGCAGCATCTTCTTTGGAGGGCAAAGCCGGCGCGGCACTCGGTGGCTTTATTCGCCTAGTTGATCACATGCGGGAAGCCACACGTCACAACACGCTTCCAGAAACGGTGGAATTTGTCATACAGCATAGCGGTTTGATTCAGCACTACCTATCTGAGCGTGAAGGCCAAGACCGTGTTGAAAACTTACAAGAATTGATTAATGCTGCGACGGCATTTATAGCCGAAGAGGGGTATGGTCAAGATGCAGCCGCTGCTATGTTACCTGGTGAGAATGCGCCTGGTATTGCTGAAATTTCGCCTTTGGCAGCATTTTTATCCCATGCCTCTCTAGAGGCTGGAGACAATCAGGCGCAAGCTGGACAAGATGCAGTGCAACTGATGACGGTGCATTCAGCGAAAGGCCTAGAATTCACCTCCGTCTTTATTACTGGCTTGGAAGAGGGATTATTTCCTCATGAGAACAGTATTAATGAACATAACGGGCTCGAAGAAGAGCGGCGTTTGATGTATGTGGCAATTACTCGAGCAAAAGAACGCCTATATCTTTCGCACACGCAATCGCGTATGTTGCATGGTCAAGTGCGCTACAACATGCCTTCTCGTTTTCTGGAGGAGTTGCCTAGTGAGTCGCTGAAGTGGTTAACACCTAAGGCAAAAGATGCACGTTGGGGAGGGAATTCAAGAGCTAGCACTACTTGGCAAGATGGTTATACCCGGCAACGAGATTACGAAACTAATGATTTCTTTGATTCGGGTAGTGAAAGAGCAAGGCCTGTAAAACGGGTGGGTTCTGCATCTATGGAAGTGAAACGCCTGGCCTCACCGCCGCGCGGTGACTACCCATTTAAGATCGGCCAAAATGTTTTTCATACCAAATTTGGAGAAGGTCGCGTTACTGGCTTAGAGGGCGTAGATGCTGATGCCAGGGCTCAAGTGAACTTTAAGCGGCATGGAGTGAAATGGCTGCAACTTAGCATTGCTAAGCTTGCAGCGATTGATTAACTCCGTAGCTTTAATTAATTACAGCGCCACTGATTCTTCTGTAAAGCAAGCTTTCCAAGTGGCATAGAACGAGCAGTGCATGATGGTTAGGCCTGCCATAGAAATGGGGGCAATGATGAAGGAAGCGGCTTGTCCAATACTGAGGGCATCTAACAGCATGCCTATTGTTAATGGAATCGCGATGAGTATCACGCTCCAAATGGCGAGATAGTAGAAAAAGGCGCCTTTATTAGTCCATAGGGCCATCCAGCTTGAAAAAAGGGCCTGGGCTACTGACATATCAGCCCAGGCAACTAGGATAGGTGAGAACCACATCAGCATTGCGATAGGGATGTAAAGAAGTGCTCCAAAGAACAGTACTAAATAGATTTGTCGTAGCGCTTCAGGCGTCATCGCTTTGTCGCCTGTCAAAAGAGGTAGTAGAAGTTCGAAATCGACAATGAGACTCAATATAAAACTGAGCAACAAGATGAGGGCGGCATAAATTAATCCTAGTTGCAATATGCGTTTGCGAATGAAGTCACCCGATTGCAGTGCGATTAAATACACCATCGGTCGAATTCGCTCTTTTTGAATCGCCTGTCGACAGGCGGTCATAAACCCAACTGACAATGTAGGGGTCAAGAGAAGTACTGCAAATACGCCGACTACAGGGATGATGACGGCGAGTTGTGCTGCAAAGACATACATAAAAACCAGCATTAAAAATCCCAATGGATTTTGTTTGAAGAGCCAAATACCTTGTCTAATCCAGGTATAGCCTTCTTTAGGGGCAACAGAGTTCAGTTTCATAAGCTTCGGCGACTCAAAAGGATGCGTTCAAAGTGAGTGGGATCGTGGGGTGTGAGCATCTGCGCATCTCGGGGTAAATAAAAATCCCATAAACGTGATACCCAGAATCGTAAAGCGGCTGCACGGAGCATGAGTGGCCAATTAGCCTGTTCTTCTTTGGTCAATCGCCGCACAGTTTGATAGGCAGACAGCAATGCGTTAAGACGATCGGGATCGAGATCCTGTTTGTTTTGCGCAAGGCACCAATCGTTTGCAGTCACCGCAAGATCAAACAACCATTTGTCTGTGCCAGCAAAGTAAAAATCAAAGAAGCCTCCGAGTTGATCCATGCTGGTGTCATTGCTCTTGGGGTCAAAAAGCACGTTATCTCGAAATAGGTCGCAATGACTTGCACCTTGCGGGAGTAAATCGTAATCACGTGATGCAAAAAAAGCTTCTTGTGTTGCTAGCTCATGAGTGAGCAAATCTTTTTGTGATGAATTTAGGTGAGGTAAAACCAAAGGAATGGTCTGTTGCCACCATCTAAGACTACGTAAGTTTTCTTGTGACTTTGGGAAGTCTTTGCCGGCTAAGTGCATTTTTGCCAACATCTCCCCAACCATGGCGCAATGGTTTGCCTCAGGTTGCAGGCGTGATAAGCCAGGGAGCTTGGTAACCAATGCAGCAGGCTTTCCTTTAAGAGAAAATAAAATTTCCCCTTGATTGTTCTCTATAGGCTTAGGAACCGGCACGCCTTTATTGGCCAAGTGCCGCATGAGTTCCAGATAGAAAGGCAGTTGTTCTGCTGACAATCTTTCAAAAATGGTCAGAACATATTCTTGCTTCTGACCATCCTTGATGGTGTCCAGAAAGAAATTTGAATTTTCAATGCCCCCATGAATGCCGCGAATCTCTGCGGCATGACCGATATCAAAATCTCGTGAGATCCAATCTGAGATGTCGGCAAGTTCAATGGGGGTAAATACAGCCATAAAGCGGCAATTATTCTTTCGTGACTTTACTTAATCGGAATACTGATGCTGGGAACACTTAGGAGTGATCCTTCACCAGAGGGAGGACCAGGCATGACAGAGTCTGGCGGTGACATTTCATAAGTGGTGTATTTGGTTTTCACTTGTACTTGTGTGGGGCTGTTGGCATCTTTGTATTCAGTGATTTCAGTGCCGGTTGCTTCCTTATGCACAAAGCTAGGCTTGCGAACGTCCGGACCCTCAAGCACGCCAGCAGGGGTAACTGTTGGGGACAGGGGTTGATTGTTAATCCGGTTAAGTTCAGATTGGCTTAGCGCTTGACTGGTATTCTGAGCGGACGCGGCGCTCATGCCAAGGAGGCTGAAAACCGCTAAAAAGCTCATTAAAACAAGGCTTTGGCTGAAAGTATGGCTGATTAAGTTTGATAGAGCATGCATCATTTTTCACCTTTTTGGGCCCACTCACTGGTAGTTCTTGAACCAGACCTGTAGGCATTTGATAACTAGATTGTACGATTGCGGTATGACTAAACATAGACTCCTCTTGGTAGACGGTTCTAGCTACCTCTATCGTGCCTTTCATGCCATGCCAGATCTCAGAAATGGGGCTGGCGAGCCCACTGGAGCGATTTACGGCATGGTGAACATGATGCGCCGCGCCAGATCAGAGCTAAAGGCGGACCACATTGCCTGCGTCTTTGACGCTAAGGGCAAGACTTTTCGTGATGAAATGTATGCCGACTATAAGGCCCATCGGTCGCCGATGCCCGAGGATTTAGTCAAACAAATTGAGCCTATTCATGCGCTGGTCAAGGCTTTGGGGTGGCCTGTGTTAATGGTCACAGGCGTTGAGGCGGATGATGTGATTGGTACATTGGCTTGTCAAGCAACCCAAGCGGGTTGGGAAACAGTCATCTCCACTGGAGATAAAGATTTGGCGCAATTAGTCAATCCATCTGTAACGCTCATTAATACGATGACGAACGAGAAGCTCGATATTGCTGGCGTTAAAGAAAAGTTTGGCGTACCCCCAGAACTGATTGTGGATTATTTATCCATTATTGGTGATGCAGTAGACAACGTACCTGGTGTTCCCAAGGCTGGGCCAAAAACGGCAGCCAAGTGGTTAGCAGAGTTTGGCAATCTTGATAATTTAATGGCCAACGCTGATCAGGTGAAAGGCGTTGTAGGTGAAAATTTACGTGCAACATTAGATTGGTTGCCACAAGCACGCCAGTTAATCACTGTAAAAACAGATTGTGATTTATCGCCGCACTTACCAGGCTTGGATGATTTGCATGCAAAGCCTGAAGATGCGCAATTACTAAGAGAATTGTTCGAGCGTTATGCCTTCAAGTCTTGGTTGCGCGAGGTAGAAAAACAGCTCTCTAACCCAGAGAATGCCAGCACTCCCGCGCCTGCTTTTGACTTAGTAGGAGGGTCATATGGGCAACCTACAAGCACCAGTGCCCCGAAGAGAGAGGCGGCCATTGCAAGTTCGCCCACTAAGGTGTTATCGCCTGAGGCGAGTGCATTGCAAGGGGCAATAGAACGTCAATATGAGTGTGTAACTGATGAAGCCGCATTAGCTCGTTGGCTAGAGAAAATTCAGCATGCACCGTTAACAGCAGTGGATACGGAGACGACTAGCTTAGATGCTTTAGCAGCGCAATTGGTTGGCATTTCTCTTTCTGTGAAACCAGGTGAGGCCTGTTACATACCAGTAGCACATTGCAATGCTGAAGCGCAATTGCAACGCGATGTAGTGCTTGCAAAATTAAAACCTTGGTTAGAGAGTGCTGCGCATTTAAAGGTTGGTCAAAACCTCAAATATGACACCCATATTTTTGCAAACTACGGCATCACATTAGGTGGAATAGCATTCGATACTTTGCTGGAATCTTACGTGCTGGAATCTCACCTTTCACACAATATGGATAGTCTTGCTGAGCGTCATTTAGGTATGAAGACGATTCGCTATGAAGAGGTCTGTGGCAAAGGCGTTCACCAAATTGGATTTGATCAAGTTGACCTAAAAATTGCCACAGAATATGCGGCTGAAGATGCAGATGTCACTTTGCGCCTACATCTGGAGTTGTGGCCGCAACTCCAGGAAAGTCCTGGACTGTTGTATATCTATGAAAAGATTGAAATGCCGGCTATGCGCGTTTTGGGAATCATGGAGCGCAATGGCATTCGCATTGACTCTGCGTTATTGGCAAAACAGGGCCAACAAGTTGGTAAGCGCCTGCTCGAGCTTGAAGGTGAAATCCATCGGCTAGCAGGTCAGCCTTTTAATATTCAGTCGCCCAAACAAATTGCAGAGATTTTATTTACACAACTCGAATTACCAGTCATTAAGAAAACGCCATCGGGCGCCCCTTCTACCGACGAAGAGGTGCTACAAAAGTTAGCAGAAGACTATCCATTGCCAGCCCGCATCTTGGACTATCGAAGCTTAGCTAAGTTGATGTCGACTTATATTGAGAAACTGCCACGCATGGCGGATCCCAAAACGGGACGAGTGCATACCAATTTTTCGCAAGCCACTGCCGTTACTGGACGACTGGCATCGAGTGATCCGAATTTACAAAATATTCCTGTGCGGACTGAAGAGGGGCGTCGTATACGTGAGGCATTTATTCCAGCTGAGGGCTGTAAATTGCTTTCGGCAGACTACTCTCAAATTGAGCTTCGTATCATGGCGCATATCGCAGAAGATGAAAATCTATTGGCGGCATTCAGGGACGGTAAGGATGTACACCAAGCGACTGCCGCAGAGATTTTTGGAATTCCGCTAGGTGAGGTGAATTCTGAGCAGCGACGTTATGCAAAAGTCATTAATTTTGGTTTGATTTATGGCATGAGTGCATTTGGTCTGGCGGGTAACTTAGGTATCGAGCGTTCTGCGGCGCAAAACTATATTGCGAAATATTTTGATCGTTATCCGGGTGTTGCTCAGTACATGGAGCGCACGCGTTTAGAGGCGCGTGAAAACGGCTATGTTGAAACGGTTTTCGGGCGACGTTTATGGTTACCAGAAATCAAAGGCGCTAATGGCCCACGTCGCCAAGGCGCTGAGCGGGCAGCAATTAATGCGCCAATGCAAGGCACTGCAGCGGACCTGATTAAGCTAGCAATGATTGCGGTAGAGGATTGGTTAGAGAAAGAGCAATTACAGACAAAGCTCCTCCTGCAAGTACATGATGAATTGGTGTTTGATGTTCCCGTGGGGGAAATCGAGCTCTTGCAAGCAAAGTTACCGGATTTGATGTGCAATGTAGCTCAGCTAAAGGTTCCTTTGGTGGTTAGTATTGGGATTGGTGATAATTGGGAAGAAGCGCATTAATTATTTGACGGAGACACAAAATGGATAATCAAAAACAGAATGGCAGAAGAAGTTTTATCAAAAGCTCAGTAGCTGGTGCTACTGCGTTACGTACCGCTGTTAGTGCTCTTGGCGTGGGTTTTGTGGCAGCTTCTGAGCCTGTAATGGCTGCTGCGATCGAAACTGATTTCAAGGGGCTGAAAGCAGGCGAGCAAATGATTCCGATTGGTAGCTATCAGTTACCTGCTTATGTATCTCGTCCAGAAAACGCCAAAGGTAATTTGCCCATCGTTATTGTGGTGAGTGAGATATTTGGTGTGCATGAATATATTGCTGATGTCACACGTCGATTTGCCAAACTGGGATATTTGGCCATTGCACCAGAATTCTTTACGCGCGCAGGCGATCCCAATAGTTATGGCACTGTTGCTGAAATTCAATCGAATATTGTTGCTAAGACTCCAGATGCTCAGGTCTTAAATGATCTACAAGGGGCGTTAGTTTGGGCAGGAAAAAATGGCGGCGATCTCAAGCGGGTTGGTGTTACCGGATTCTGTTGGGGTGGGCGTATCACTTGGCTTGCAGCCACATTGCCACAAGTAAAGGCTGGCGTCGCATGGTATGGTCGAGTTATTGGAGAAAAAACTGAAAATAGTCCGCGCCATCCAGTTGACATTGCTGCTGAATTAAAGGCCCCGGTACTTGGTTTATATGGTGGTGCTGACACGGGCATTTCTTTGGAAAGCGTTGAACAAATGCGCTCAGCCCTCGCAAAAGCCGCACCTAAAAATCCTGCTGCCAAAGCATCCATGATTGAGGTTTATCCCGATGCGCCTCATGCGTTTCATGCGGACTATCGTGCAACGTATCGAGAAGGACCAGCCAAAGATGGCTGGGAGAAGTGTATTGCTTGGTTCAAGAAAATGGGCGTCGCATAATTTTCCATGACCGTTTTACAAAGCATTCTCTTGGTAACTGCATTGGCGGGAACAGCTAGCGCATTGGTAGCGGCTAGCTGTTCAATCGCTTTGCTTTCCAAGATGGTCAATAACATGGTGAGTTTGTCGGTAGGTATTTTGCTCGCTACTGCCTTGTTGCACTCGTTGCCCGAGGCGTTCAATATGCCCGACATTAATCCGCAGTTGTTGTTTGCAACCCTATTGGGGGGATTGCTGGGATTTTTCTTATTAGAAAAAATAGCTTTATTGCGTCACGATCACCATCATGAGGGTGATGGTCACCACCATCACCATGGACATGATGCAGAAAATGCTGGTCGAAGTGGTTGGATGATTTTAGTGGGCGATGGCATCCATAATTTTGTGGATGGCATTTTGATCGCAGCTGCTTTTATGGCCGACTATCAAGTGGGCATATTTACAGCGATTGCCATTATTGCTCATGAAATTCCACAAGAGATTGGTGACTTTATTGTGCTACTTAACGCTGGATTCTCGCGTACTCGTGCTTTGCTCTATAACTTTATTTGTGGTTTATCTGCTGTGCTAGGTGGTGTCTTGGCCTATTTTTTCCTCGAGAAAGCACATGCAGCAATGCCTTATTTATTAGTCATTGCTTCTAGCAGTTTTATCTACATTGCAGTGAGTGACCTCATTCCACAAATGCATCGTCGCCCGCATTGGGCAGAGTCATTACGTCAGACGGTATTGGTTGCCTGTGGCGTAGGCTTTGTAGTCCTGCTGTCCTTACTGCACTAATCTTTCAAGCAGTGCATGGTGCTTGCAGTGTTAGGTTTCGATGGGCCTATTAGGATTGGCACACCACTCGCTCCAGCTGCCTGCATAAAGACGAGAGCCTTTTAAGCCAGCGAGTTCCATAGCCAATAAATTGTGGCACGCTGTCACACCTGATCCACATTGGTGAATCACTTCTGATGGCTTGGTAGTGCCTAATAACTCAATGAATTCTTTAAAAAGTTGTTCGCCGGATTTAAATGCGCTTGCAGACAAGTTATCTTTAAAGAAGCGGTTGATAGCTCCGGGAATATGGCCGCCGATGGGATCAAGCGTTTCGTTTTGACCATGAAAGCGATCATTGGCACGGGCATCGAGCACAGTCTTCGTTTGACTTTGTATGTTGCCCACGACTTCATCTACTAAAACTAGTCCGACATAAGGGCGTGGCTCAATTGCTGGATTTGCTGGCGTAGGTTTGCGAGGCACAGTGCCCATAGGCCCATTCCAAGAATCTAGGCCACCATCTAAAACCTGCACTTTGGCATGACCTGTAGCCTTGAGCATCCACCATAGGCGACTTGCATACACTGATCCTTGTTTGTCATAAGCCACCACTAAAGTATTGGGGCTCATTCCCAAACGTGTTTTAGTTTGGGCCCAAGCTTCTGGTGTGGGAAGAGGGTGTCTTCCATTGGCACCAGTTTTTTTGCCCGATAGGTCTTGATCCAGGTCTACATAAATTGCGCCAGGGATATGACTCTCTTCATATGCTTTCTTCCCAGCATGAGGGTCAACTAGATCGAAGCGGCAATCGCACAGTAAAACATCTTCACCACTATTAATGAGTTCTTCTAACTGATTTGCCGTAATTAGAGGAGTCATGATGCATCCTATTCTTTGGTGAAGAAATATAACTAATGCTGTTGTTCCAGATTATGCATCCTGAAAATTCATGACGCGACGATACCATTCATGGAAGTGTTGCATACCATCTTCCATGGGGCTTTGATAGGGGCCCACTTCATTAATACCCCGAGCCAGCAGCGCAGCTCTACCTTGATCCATGCGCTCAGCAATTTCATCATCCTCGATACATGTTTCCATGTAGGCGGCACGTTCTGCTGCAACAAATTCACGCTCAAAAAGGGCAATTTCCTCTGGATAGTAAAACTCCACAATATTGCGAGTTTTATTAACGCCCATCGGATGTAATGTCGACACACAAAGAACGCCGGGGTACCACTCCACCATGACATTCGGGTAATACGTCAGCCAGATTGCACCGTGGCGTGGCGGCTTACCATCAAATTGGCGCAATACTGCCTCATGCCAATTGCGATAGGTGGGAGAGCCTGGGGTTTGTAAATCTTTATGGATGCCTACAGTTTGTACGCTGTGCCAGTCACCGAATTCCCAGCGCAGATCTTCACATGACACAAATTTACCTAGGCCTGGATGAAACGGGACTACGTGATAGTCCTCGAGATACACCTCAATAAATGTTTTCCAGTTGTAATTGCAATCATGCACTTCAACGTGATCCAGCATGTAACCATCAAAACGCAAATCTTCTGCGACACCGAGTTTTGCTAAATCAGCCTGCACATCTCGAGGGCCTTCAAACAAAAGACCCTGCCAGTTTTGCAAAGGAGACTTGCCTAGATTTAAACAAGGTTTATCTTCAAAATGGGGTGCGCCCAATAAATTACCGCCTAAGTCATAGGTCCAGCGATGCAATGGGCACACAATATTTTCAGTCTTACCTTTGCCATTGAGCATTAAGGCCTGGCGATGACGGCAGACATTAGAAAGCAGTTCTATGCCTTCGTTATTGCGGACCAGGATGCGACCTTCGTTTTCAGCGTGCAAAGTCTGATAAGAGCCTATTTCAGGCACCATCAGTTCATGCCCTACATAGCCAGGACCTTGCTGAAATAGCAGTTCAATTTCCCGCTGATACAAGTCAGCGTCAAAATAAGCCGAAACCGGCAGTTGTAGATTGGACGGCGCAAGCTGCTGCGCGGTAGCCAGATTAGTCATTCTCCCCACCCCCGAAAACGTCAGCCGAAGCTAAGCGGAATAACCAATCCAACCATCGACGGATCGATATTGGAAAGGAAGGGGGAGATTATACCCATCTAAAACGCTTCTCGCTTTAATATGTAGGGCTGTCTGTGAAGGAAATTCGGGGGAAGTCGCTTATGCCAGCAAAGAAGTCAGAAAGTCCAAAACTTGGCCTTGAGGTCCAGATCGACCCAGATCTTCGTTACGAGCAAGCGGTAAAAGAGCTTGAAAAGCTGATTGCCGATATGGAGTCAGGCAAATTTTCACTCGAGGAAACCTTATTGGCTTATCAACGTGGTGCCGCCTTGTTGAAGCATTGCCAAGCTGTACTTGCGCAAGTCGAACAACAAGTACGCATTTTTGAGGCTTAAGCAAGGATTATTTTGAGTACGGTTTTTGATTTTTCAGATTGGCTTGCAACAACTTCAGCGCGCACTGAATCCGCTCTGGAGCGTTTGCTAGATTCCGCTCAAACCACACCTGCGCGTTTACATGAGGCTATGCGTTATGCAGCTCAAGGTGGTGGCAAGCGAATTCGACCGCTTTTGGTGTATGCAGCCGGTCAATTAGGTAATCAAGATGAACAGAAAGAAGCCCTTGATGCTGCTGCAGTTGCTATTGAATGTATTCATGCTTATTCATTAGTGCATGATGATCTGCCGTGCATGGACGATGATGATCTGCGTCGCGGTAGACCCACTGTACATAAGGCGTTTGATGAAGCAACTGCATTACTTGTCGGCGATGCCTTGCAGACACGCGCTTTTGAGATTTTGGCAAATGCTTCATGTGATCCAAACAACCGACTACGCATGATCAGCGCGCTGGCTGCTGCATCGGGTTCGCGCGGCATGGCAGGCGGTCAAGCAATTGATTTAGAGAGCGTGGGTAAAAAATTAGATTTAGCAGGTTTGCAGCAGATGCATGCCATGAAGACGGGCGCATTATTAGCTTGTGCTGTTGAGTTGGGGGGTACTGCTGCAAATCTACAGCAAAGCCAATTAATACAGTTGCAAAATTATGCAAAAGCCTTGGGATTGGCATTTCAGATTGTGGATGATGTGCTGGACGCTACTGCAGATAGCCAAACCCTTGGAAAAACGGCTGGCAAGGACGCTGCCGCGAATAAGCCGACCTATGTAACCTTGATGGGTTTAGACTATGCACAGAAACAGGCCAAAGAGCTGCAAGAAACAGCCATCCGAAGTCTGGATGGTTTTGGTGAAAAAGCGCAGGCTTTAAAAGAGTTGGCCCTGTTAGTTGTCAATAGAGGTAAATGACACAAATTGAGATGTGTAGATGCAATGACTTTAAATTCCGTAAATTCTCCTGATGATTTAAGAAAGCTTACACGTGAAGAGCTGCCAGCTTTAGCGGATGAGTTGCGCGAATTTATTTTGGATTCTGTTTCCAAGACGGGCGGCCATTTGTCATCAAACTTGGGAACTGTAGAGCTTTCGATTGCATTGCACTATGTTTTTGATACTCCACACGATCGTATTGTGTGGGATGTAGGTCACCAAAGCTACCCACACAAAATACTAACTGGTCGTCGTGAGCGGATGAGCACACTACGCCAGTTTAAAGGTCTATCGGGGTTCCCACAAAGAGCGGAAAGTGAATTTGATGCCTTTGGCACGGGCCACTCATCAACTAGTATTTCGGCAGCCATGGGTATGGCCCGCGCTTTTCAAACAAAGGGTGAGCGTCATGTTGCTGTCGCAGTGATTGGTGACAGCGCGATGACTGGCGGTATGGCTTTTGAGGCCATGAATAATGCCGGTGTGTATGACGACTTGCCTCTAGTGGTGATTCTGAATGACAACGATATGTCTATTTCACCAGCTGTTGGTGCGTTAAACCGTCATTTGGCGAGATTGCTGAGTGGCAATATTTACTCTGCAACCAAAAAAGGAATTGACAGCGTTCTTTCAATGGCGCCACCCCTGCGTGAGTTTGCAAAGCGTTTAGAGGATCATGCCAAGGGCATGGTGTCACCTTCGACCATCTTCCAAGAATTTGGTTTTAATTATTTTGGTCCGATTGATGGTCACGATTTAGATGCGCTGATTCCAATGTTGCAAAACGTGCGACGGTTGGCGCTTGAGGGACGTGGTCCTCAGTTCTTGCATGTGGTGACCAAAAAAGGTCAAGGCTATGAGCTCGCAGAGGCTGATCCTGTGCTCTATCACGGTCCCAGCAAATTTAATCCTGAAGAGGGCGTTAAGAAGTCGGCAGCCAGTAAAAAAACATTTACACAGGTTTTTGGTGAATGGCTATGTGACATGGCGCACGCTGATCCGATGTTGATTGGCATTACACCTGCCATGCGTGAAGGATCTGGTTTGGTGGAGTTCGAAAAGAACTTCCCTAAGCGATATTACGATGTAGGCATTGCTGAACAGCACGCAGTGACATTTGCTGCCGGAATGGCTTGCGAAGGCATGAAACCAGTTGTTGCAATTTATTCAACATTCTTGCAGCGTGCTTATGATCAATTGATTCATGATGTTGCACTCCAAGATTTACCCGTGGTGTTTGCATTGGATCGTGCTGGTTTAGTGGGTGCCGATGGTGCAACGCATGCTGGGGCTTATGACATTCCATTCTTGCGATGCATTCCGAACATGTTAGTGATGACGCCTGCCGATGAAGCTGAGTGCCGTGATTTATTAACTACCGCCTTTCATCAGCCGCATCCAAGCGCAGTGCGTTATCCCCGCGGTGCCGGTGTCGGAACGATTCCCTCTGCAGAATTGCGGACATTGCCTTTAGGTAAAGGAGAGGTGCGTCGCAAATCCCGTGCCCCTAGTGGTCAGCGCGTCGCGATCTTGGCTTTTGGCACTTTGCTCTATGCTGCTTTAGAGGCTGCTGAGAGTATTGATGCAACAGTAGCCAACATGCGTTTTGTAAAGCCCCTAGATGTTGATCTCATTCAATCTCTTGCGGCTGATCATGATTTTTTTGTCACGATTGAAGATGGCGCGATCGCGGGCGGTGCAGGTAGCGCTTGTATGGAAGCTTTGGCTGAGCTCGGAATTCAAAAGCCCTTATTGCAGTTAGGTCTTCCTGATGAATTTATTGAGCATGGCGACTATCAGTTGCTCATGACTAAATGCGGCCTTGATGTAGAAGGCATCACAAACTCCATTCGGCAGCGTTTTCCTGCGGTATTGGCAACAAATTCAGTGGTTTCAGGCAAATAAGATCGTTTTGCTTGAAAATAGAGCTATGAATGACATGAATCCTGCTTTTCTAAAAGCTAGCGCAATGCCCGATGTGCAGTCCACATTGGATGAGCGCGCTTTGCCTATTGAGCAGGTGGGTATTCGTGGCGTGCGTCACCCACTCATGATTCGTAGTGCAACCGGAAACTTTCCTTCAGTTGGCACTTTTGAAATGGATGTGGCTCTTCCTGCGCATGTGAAGGGCACCCACATGTCTCGTTTCATGGCGCTGTTACAAAAACAGGATGATGCGGTAGATAGCACTACAGTTGTAGCGCTTGTTAAGGAAATGCTGCCTTTGCTAGATGCTAAACAAGGACATATCCAATTTACTTATACACACTTCGTTAAAAAAGCAGCTCCAGTTTCAGGAGTTGAGAGCTTGATGGATTACGAAGTGACTTGGATGGCTAATGCGCAGCTTAATGCTGCTGGTGCAATGGATGTGCAATTAGGTTTGCGCGCACAAGTGCCGGTGATGAGTTTGTGCCCTTGCTCAAAAGAGATCTCTGAGTTTGGTGCGCACAATCAGCGTTCGCATGTGACCATGACAGTGAGCTTAGAACCTAACACCCAAATGACAGTAGAGGATTTGGTAAGCGCTGCAGAGAGTGAGGCCTCAAGCGAGCTTTGGGGTTTACTCAAGCGCCCTGATGAAAAATGGGTTACCGAGCACTCCTATAGCAATCCCAAATTTGTAGAAGATTTAGTGCGTGATGTTGCTGGCAATCTCAAGGCAGATCAGCGTATCCAGTCGTTTGTAGTGGAAGCTGAAAACTTTGAATCTATTCATAATCACAGCGCCTTTGCCAGAATCAGTCACAGCAAATAAAACGGCGCAAATCGCGCTTAATTAGCCAAATTATTGCTTTGTAAATCCCAGCGCGGTTTGACATCAAAGGCTCCCGATCTTGTGGAGCCATTATTTTGATTCAACATTCGTAGCGCTCCTGCAAACGCAATCATGACGCCATTGTCGGTGCACAGCTCAATGGGTGGGTAGTGCACTGCATAACCCCGCTTTGATGCCATATTGTTCAGCGCCTGACGTAGTTGTGCGTTTGCTCCAACGCCGCCAGCGAGTACTAAATGTTTGCAACCAGTTTGCTCAAGCACCTTCTCTGATTTACTGACTAGCACTGCCACAATCGCATCTACAAAACTTCTTGCGAGATCAGCATGGAATTGATCCCTGCCTTGAGGATCAGAATGAGAATTTGCTTCCCATTTCTTCACTTGATTTAAGACTGCGGTCTTTAAGCCAGAGAAAGAGAAATCGAAGTCACCTGAATGCAACATCGGTTTTGGTAAATCAAAGATTCCGACGCGACCTTTTTCTGCCAATTTTGAAATCGCTGCGCCCCCGGGATAATCCAAGCCCAATAATTTGGCCGTTTTATCAAATGCCTCACCAGCTGCATCATCTAAGGTTTCACCTAAAAGTTCGTACTGTCCGATTCCAGACACTTTCATGAGTTGGGTGTGACCACCTGAAACCAACAGGGCGATAAAAGGAAACTCGGGCGCGGTTTGACCCAGAAGCGGGGAAAGGAGGTGCCCCTCAAGGTGATGAACCCCAATCGAGGGCAATTTGAGACCTTGGGCAAGAGATTTGGCAAAAGCACTGCCTACCAGTAGGGCGCCGGCCAATCCTGGCCCCTGGGTATAGGCAACCGCATCAATATCACCTAATTTGAGGCCTGATTGGGCCAAAGACTGGTCTAAAAGGGGTAAAACGCGGCGAATATGGTCTCGGGAGGCAAGTTCTGGCACTACCCCGCCATAATCTCGGTGCATAGCAATTTGGGAGTGCAAACCCTGGCCTAGAATGCCCTCAAATGCCGGTTTTCCGGCCTCCCAGGGGGTGGTGTTGTATAAAGCCACCCCAGTTTCATCGCAGGAAGTTTCTATGCCTAAAACAATCATTTTTTTGCTTGGTCGTGCTAGAATCGCAATTCAGTTAATTTTTCGATATCTATCGAGCATATACGAGTTAAATAAGTATGACTACAGTCCGCCTCCGCGAAAACGAACCATTTGAAGTGGCATTGCGCCGTTT
>JACCDO012311187.1_pt1 | contig 41536 bp, 25 predicted proteins | sample 7446101 | NCBI WGS metagenome assembly JACCDO01 (sample SAMN15323440, study PRJNA562643) | freshwater metagenome | isolation source: river surface water | place: USA:Blue River Watershed | collected 2017-08-16 | reverse complement strand
GAATCTAAGTCTAGATCCTCCTTAAACCTAGCTGATGCTGTGACTTTTTCCTTTTTTACCTATAAATTATTCGTATGTAACGGGGGTAATATATATTTAATAAATTAATAATGGTGTAATAAACCTTATCAAAATTTTTAACAACCTCAATGATTCTTTCTGTTACATGTTTAGGATCTAGAAATGGCTTTAATAACAGTGATAGTTAGTAAAATAGTACTTAGTTGATATTTTTAATAATTAAAATAATTTTGTATTTCTATTACCTCTGTTTTGCCAGTTGTTGCACCAAATTTTCTGGTCAATGCAATAAATCCTATACTACTAAGTTTTGGAGGACTGTACCTGACAGTCATAGGAGTAGTTGGGAGAATGTTATAGGATGATAAACAGCGAGAAGCTGATCTTGGTGCAAGTTCTAGCTGCTTGAAGACACGTGTGCTAATACTGCGGTGAAATCTGTTCATTTTTATCATCATCCTTTCCTTTTTTGCCGGAAGCGAGTTTTGGTTTGTTTCTATGTGAGGAACCTAGGGTAGGGTTATTTAACAACATTAATAATAATACCTCATGACTACAAAAAATCTATACATTTCTAAATTGTTTTTACGAAAGCATCGAATTTAAAGCATAAAATAAATTAATATTTAGTAGTATAAATAATCTAATTTACTTAATGTAAGTCTTAATTGTAAGTATTACTACCGTATCTGTATTAGTTTTAGTTCGTAATGTTTTCTCAATATAGTACATTGAATATACGATTAACTAATACCGTTAGAATCAAATTTTGGTATTCATACTATCCAAATACTACTTTCAACTCCTGAATATTGCCTTCTACTTGCAGTCTCCTCAGGACCTCCAGTGGAATGTAATTTTATGATGAGTATATGACTTGAGACTTCCACCGTAGTTCCTAGTTCCTTGATGAAGGAAAAAAAACTTTTAAGGAAGTTCCTTTTTAGCCTGCAGCAGGTACTTGCAATTGTGATAATATTACACATCCAACCCTAGGATTGCAAGTCGTTTTGCAAGATCCGATAGCTGCTCCTGCTCCTCCATTTTATACTAACATAGAACCAAGTTACAAAACTACGGATCGCTGGAATTTCAACTCGTAATAATCCAGTAAGTTACATCGTATCATAAATTACGAGATATAAAAATTGTTGTCTACATAATATATATAATACTGTTTGTTGGATATTGGTATATCATATTGCAGTAATGTTTAAAAAAATTAATTGATGTTAGTTGATGATTCTACGCAATAATTATCCGAGGCATCGTGGCGACATTTCACACAAAAATATGCGTAAAAAGGAAAAGGAAAAGGAAAAAGAAAAAAATAATCCAAAATATTTTTTGTCCCCAACATATCGATTTATATTCGTGATAATTAGTGCCATATTATTTTATTTGATCACACGATCTTTATACAAGTATGCACAAATAAACAAGGAATCAAATTTACAACACGGCTCTGAAAAGTTGTATTATGATGATGGTAAAGTTGGAAGAACGGTCGTGCCTGTCATTAAGTATAAATCTTGTCAAACAAATTTAAAGGGTTCTGAAAATAGTGGTAACTGTGATAGCTCTGTCAGACGTTTGGGTGAATATTGCCGAGGAGAGACTGAGAATAAAAATGGGCGATTTCTTGTAGCACCAAGAAAAGATGAAGGGCGCACATTTGTAAATAATGATAATTATGTTTTGAAACATATAGTATTGACAGTTAGACATGGTGATAGATCATCTATTCATAATATGCCTGGATCCGATGATAAACCAAAAGTTAACGATAACGTCGAAGTTGTACCTGGAATATTATCTCAGAATGATGAGAATTATCTAGATGTACGAGCACTTGCATATAATCATAGAGTATCATCTTTCAATTTAAATATGTTAAATGGGACGTCTAAGTATATTGACAAACATAGAGAAATGAAATTACTAAAATCTATTAACAACATATTCAGTGTAAGTGACTTAATGCTATCTCCTGGGCAACTTACGTCATTGGGATTTATGCAATTAGTTGAAATAGGGAAAATATTTAAAGAAGCATATGGTGATCTAATAAATAGATTGCTTAAGTTGAAACGTAATAAACAAAGAAATGAGGATAATGAACATAATGTTCCACCAAGTATAAATGACTACATATATATTCGTTCAACCAATTATGAACGGACTATTCAGTCAGCATTTGGATTGTTGAGTACATTTTTAGTAGATTTATTTGGACCAAATAATAAATTAAATATAAACATTTATTACGATGAGATGGATGAAATTATGCATGGTGTTGGTCTTCGTCAATCATCTCATTCTGTCCAAGAGGGTAACGGGTCTAGTGAGGAATTATTGAATGGTAAGTGCGACATGGCAGCAGAATTAGGAAGAAAACAAAGAGAAACATTTAAAATTTCTGATTCGATTATAAATTCATTACTTAATATATTTGATAACAACGACATTAAAAACCGATTTATTACTGAACTAGTAGATACTTCAGTAACAAAAATATGTCATAATCAGCCATTACCTTGTAATATTAATAATCCTGATAAATGTTTGGATGAAAAATTATTGGCTTATATGATGGAAGAAGCGGATAGAGCCTTTTGCAATGCATATATCGGAAGTGATGGTGGTGAAATGTCTACATTATTATCTACGTATCCGTTTATGACAGAAATTTTGAATAATTTACATCATGCAGTATCTACTTCAGCAGTGTCATCGAAATTTATGAATGTCTATGTTGGTCACGACACCGTTATAAGTCCAATATTAGCTGCATTAGGTATTTTTAGACATTCAAAATATTGTAAATGGCCACCATATGCCTCAAGAATTGTATTCGAGCTTTGGCAAAATAAAGATAAAACAAGTCAAAAAGTAGATTCATTTATAAGAGTGATATATAATGGTGACGACGTAACGTCATTTATTCCTAGTTGCAGTAAGTATAATAATGATGGTCCACTCTGTCCAATTTCATTATTTGAAAAGCAAATATATTCTATGCTAGGTAATAAATCATCATTGATAGAAGCATGTAATGTAACTAAATAACCCATCAGTTAACTCATACACTTGCTTTCCTTCGGACTTGATTCAATAAATGCATCAAGTCTCCAAAAATAATACCATAAACTGCCTAGTAATGGGGTTGCGAAGTGCCATAATGAATGAGCATCAAATATTCCAAAAAATGGTGGAAAATCGAATATTTCCAACATAGACGCTGCAACAAACCATACTTGACAGCATATGATAATGTATATACGTTTTCTTGTCAGGTTATTACTACTATTGCTATTATTATTATCATTTTTATGACTATGATAATATTGATAAATAACCCATAGTATCCATATAATAATATGAGTGCATGACAATAAAATAGCTAAAGTCATATGACTATCAAAACTAATTTTATTTTGAATCATTAATTTTATACGGTTTAAAATTAGTGCTGAATATAAAACAAATAGAGTTGTTACTAATTTAGCATTTGCATATACGCCCATTATTCTTCTTAGTGCTAACCACAAACTATAAGATATCAGTAACAAAGCACTGACATAGTCAATAAGTGAAGAAAATGTAGTTATTTTTGAATGAAAATATGCAGAGCATAACCATGCGTTTAATGATATAAAAGGTACTAATGACAACCATGGTGACATAAAGTAATAAATCCTTTTGTTTTCATTTCGTGAAAATATATGTATTACATGTGGAATTGTATTCGCCAATGAAAATAATACTGATGCAGGTTGTTCCAATCCAAAAAATCTAATAAATGGCCAATGACCATGGTATTTTTTTACTAGTGCATTATTTTTAATATCTAAAGCAGTTATATCCATCATGCAATCATAATAGCATACCTCGGGACACGTCCATGTTGGAGAAAATGGAGTGTATGCGTACAAATTATCTGGAAACTTAATAATTGGCTTGTCCAACATCATACAGTTTTCATTTATACAACTATATTTGCAATTTACATATTTTCGTGCAATATCACCTGATGAAGCTTCACAACTTCGTTGATTTAATAAAATTATAACTGTACAACTGAGTATTTGATAAATCATTGAAACAGTCAGTTTAAGTTGCTCGAAATAAGCGCGAAAGGATGTGCGTCTACGATACTGATTGATATTATTTATGGAAAATGGGTGTCCGCAAACTCGACATTATTGGTCAAATTTTGAATTTATTTTTTCATCATCATCATCATCATTGTGGAGGATGATCAGATTCCTCTAGATATTATCTAGTATATAATGATCATCCAAAATTTTAAATTGGGGTAACCGGTACCTGCACAACGCATAGGAATTCAGAATAAACAAAGAGCTGGTAATCCTTTTTGTATGTTAATCGAGCGCTAAAAGTTGTAATCACATATCCTGCTCAAGTAAGTTCATTAATTTTAACGTTTAAGATAAAAGGTAACATTGGGACTTAGAGGTACCGGTGCAATTTTAAAAAATTGGCGGTACCTGTTACAAGTAAAGTAGGAGGGGGGGCTTGAGGTAATAAGTAGTTTACTAAGTACAACGAGCAAGAAAGCAATCTGGTGCTTAATATTTTTAACTTTGTCATAAAATTTGCGGAAACTAAATACATCATATCATTGTTACTATTATTAGAATATGCTTGCTGCAGATAGGTCGTTATTGGAGGTAAACCTTCGACAATCGGCTATTAAGCTCAGAGAAAAAGAGCTAAATCTATATTCGGATAACTTTAGTGCTATGGCAACACAGGCAGCTGTATTAGCTGGTTTTACGACAACTTGCTTGATTGAAATAGTTATTCCTAAAGATACACATAAAATTGCTAAAAGTTTTTTTCATATTTCTGCTATTGTAAGTATATGTGCAAACATAACATGTGTGTCGTTGTCAACTATCACAACAATATGGGGATCTGGTAAAGCGTTAAGAGGAAAAGATGGGTCAATGGATGAAGCTGTTGATGGTATAAGTAAAGAAAGAAATCTTATATTTCAATCGTTTGCAATTGGCTTGGCAGGTAATTTGTGCACAGTGTTGGGTAAGATTATTATAAATATTACTTATGTTTAATTATGATACTCATTAATTATGCTTTACCAGCGACATGTTTTATTATTATGGAACCTCCAGTGTCAATTGTCACCGTAATTGTTGTATTATATTTCTCCTGGACAATAGCATCTAATTCATTTCGTATACAAAAAAAATTTACTCTTACAGAGGCTGTTAGATTAGATGATTTGACATCATTTCAACCCAATGGGCAAGGAGGTATAGTATCGACATTAGTACATTCGTTTACTCAAAGTTCACAGCAACAACAGTATAAACATGTCTAAATAAAAATGTAACAATAATGTTCAATAAAATCCATAAAATTCTTTTATTTTTCAGATCATTGTATTATTTCTATATGATTAAGCAGAAGTGTGAAAATTTTGTATCACCAGGTTGTTTCAGACAGTTATATTGAAAGATAGTAGTATTACTGTATAACGTAGTCAGTAAATATATACTCTCTATATGCAACTAATACGATATAATAGCTATTTCCATTCTCTTCAAGATGGAGGACCGGAACCAAAGATTGGTGATACCGGCTCAAGATTTCCGGAGGCTCCGGAGCTAGCAGCAAAAAATCAAATGACATCACTCAAGAAGAGTGACTCAACGAATCAAGGAAATTCTTGAAGGATAAGGAATCAAGCATATGCTTCTGGGTTGTGTTGCACATTTGTAGCAGCACCTCATAGAATAATAGCGGAAATATATATTTAAGGTAGCAACGCTTATTACTTTAAGACTACACGATATGTCGTTTATGTTATTATCGGTACTTTGCATATACCATGCAATATTATGTTGTCATGTGAATGGATATAGTCCATTGAAATGTACTCATCGCCCTAAAATGTCACTTCAAATGTCATTTGATGGCATGAACAATCAATTAACACCACTTTTTTCTACGTTGGATAAATTAAACCTTAATTTAGCAGTAAGTTATGATTTTCAGAAAATTAACTATTTTGAAGAAGTTAGTCGTGAGTTAATACAAGATATATCTGCTTTAAATCGACTAGAACAAGATTTGAATCAAAATTTAATTGATGAAATATCCTCTTTAGTGGTCGCTGGCCTAACAGTTATTAGTGAAATTGATCCAGTTGAAATCATAATTGATGCATTAGATACATTAAAAGATGCAACGGTATCCGCAAATCCTGAAACATTTATTGCATTGATATTGGCAGAGACTATTGCTGGAGTTATTGGAGGTTTATCAAGTAGAAAAGTCGCAGAAATATTAAAAGACAAGAAAAAAGATGGTAATCTATTAAAAGGATTTACAACTGGTGCATTTTTCGGTTCGCGTAGTATATTACGTAGTTTTGGTCGATTACTAGGCTTGCCGAGACCAATAGCTATAATTGTGGCATCAGTGCTTAGTTCAGTAATATCAGAATGTGTAAAATTTATTGGTAGAATTTACCAAAAGAACAAAAATTTAAGATTAAAGAACGATAATATTTTATCAATCGATAAAGACGATGAAGAAAGTAAAAGTTTATCGTTTAACGAAATTTCATCGGATGTTTCTAAATGGGTAATCTATGATTTATTACGCGAGTTCACAACACAACAAAAAATTGATGTTGCCAGTCCTGAAATTATCAAAGGAATCGAATATTTTGCGTATGGTGCATTTGCATCATTTATAGCATCATACTTCGTTAAATATAACAATTTTAAAATGAATAACTCCTCTCGTAACGTCTCAAGTGTTGTTTGGAAAGAAGTCTTAGAGGGTGGAATATTATTCTTATTCTATGAAGAATTCCAAAAGATTTTTACGTCTTTAGATACGATTAATAGCATAAAAATACTTCAGCAAAAATTTTTATTCAATGAACTTATTGAAGATATAGAACAACAAATTGAAACATTAGAGCATCCAATATAAATTCACATTTTTTACATATATGATACATAATTCCATTATATTTTTTGTCCTACTGTAATAATCTTTTCAAATATATTAAAATTAAGAATTATTTGGACTATCTGATATTCTATTTGCAGAACGTGCACCATGTGATGTAATTCTATTAATGGTACTCATTTCTGTATCCAATGGAGTAAAAGTAACTTGTTGGTCATCATCATTATCATAGTGAGTATATTTTTTTAAAATTTTTTGTTTCACCAGGTCACTTATACCTAATAGCTTTCTATCAGGATTATATGCTGAACTAATTGTTAATTCGTCAACTAATTGTTTTAATATTGGAAACGAATGCTTAGTGGAACCAAGGTTGTTAAATTCAAACTTTTGATCTCGTTGTAATAAAAGGCATAATGCTAATGATTCCAGTGCCTCATCTTTCTCAGCTTTTGTGAAAGTGGGATTAATTCTTTTACCTGTGAATTTTTGATACCCATATGCAATACTTATTAATACTAGAACTACTAATGGTAGATACGTCGATGTATTACCAGTACTTATGCCAACATTATTCATAAAAATTGTACCATAACTTTCCGTACATGTAACATATGCTTGTGTCAACTCAGCATAAGGATAGTTAATCATATTATTTGCTGCTGCTTCACTAATAGAAAATGAATCCTTACATGCACCATCTAATAATTGGTAATAATAATCACTAATACTATAACCTCGGGCAGGATAAGGATTAAAAAGACTAAAGTTGATTATTGTGCAAGTGGAATTGTCATATCTACAAGGACTAAATGCATTCTCAAAAAATGAAGAATTAGTACTATAGTTTTTTATTGTGCCCCAAACTGAAGTAGCATAGACGGCATTAAACATCGCTTGCATGGCATGGATATAATTTGATCCATGTGAGATTTTAAAATTATAAAATGGGAGTGCGGAATTGTTTGTGTACTCTTGCCATAACATAATTCCCGCAAAAAAGTTTAAATAGTTACAAGCTTTACCTGGGCCATATAACAATGTATCAGAAGTATTAGTACAGTCGCATTGAATTGGTTCTCCGTCATAAGGGTTTGCTCCCATGTCGTTGAACATTGGGAAACCTAGTGTATTACCGATAGGTATCCCACACAATACCTGATCAATATAATTTATGCAATAAACAAAAGCCATTCCTGGATATCTTGGGTCGATGTAACTTCTTATTCCATCAATTTCACTTACAAGAGTGTAATCTGAAACGTTCATCAGTCCGGTATTTAGCACATATGAAGTTAGCAGCGTTTGAACGTCTAGTTCTAATCGAAATATATCACCAGTAAACTGAGAGTTATATCCTAAATCTGATAATACTGATTCGTTTAATGCAGATGCACATATACTATTATTTTTGAATAATGAAACATCAAACGACATAGCTAAAATACCTGTGCTTTCATCATAACCTGATATCATTGGGGTATCACAAATACCACTGGCTGCTCCAATTGTACCGATTATATTTGGTTTATTTAAAGCAACTTTGATGTCTCCTGATAGTGAAAAATATGTGGAACTGCCACCTTTAGCTGCATAATTTGTATAAAAAGGTAAATTTTGACCTAATGAATTATTCCTTGCGATTAATCCATACGTTCTAGTGCTCGAAGCTATGGAATCAACCGCATCCGCCCAAGTATCAGGTGAGGCGGTATAGCCGGATAATGTGAACTGGTATAATGCGTCGGTAAAGGAAAAGTTATCGAATCTTGAAAAAACTCCATCCTTTGTGGCATAGTAGGTGCCAGAAATTTCAGCCAGAACATCGTTGCAGTTCCCAGTCTTTTCACTTAGTGGTGATAAATATTGAGAATTTTTAGCACTTTCAATGCCAAGCGATAAGAATACAACGAACATTATAAGGGCGATAATAAGTGATAACCATCCCAATGTATACTTCCACACAGGCGCCATATCCTTTATTGTATCAGAAGGAATTGCAGCATTGAATGTCTCATCTATAAATTGATTTAATTCGTCCCACACTGTTTTAGGTTTCGATGAAACGCCATCTGTTCGCTTAAACGCTGACATTGGTACTTGATAATTAGGTATGGTAATACGCCGTACCTATAAGGGTGGATTTCCTTTCGGATTTAAATCAAAAATATGATCATCATACATCCCGGCCCTATGATTCTGGGTAAAATCCCAGAGAGAATCTATGAAGTAGAAGAGAGGATGTGCGATGTCAGCCAGGAGAATCTTCCGCATCATCCGGGTAGGACATGTGTAGCTTAGTTTTTTCACTTGTGATTAAGTTACACAGATTGAATCCTAGTTCCTAGCAGATCCGATGATCATCGGACCGAAAACCACCGCCGGCAGTTCGGCCGTTCGTAATACTGTATGAGCAGCCCTGATCTCGATGGAGAGTTATTGTCGTGAATTCCGATAAATCTGAGTTCTAGCGCAAATTTCTTATAAAAATATTCATAACCTATAGGTTACATATCGTATATCGTAAATAGTAAAATAAAATGAAGACTAGTAAAAAATATTATTACTATATTATGGACAAATTACACTTCCTATTATTAACGCCTTGTGTAATAAGGATGTTGCTCAATACTTTACCCGCGCTATCGGTAAACTAGGTGGCTAAAGCCGTTGTTTGTGCATTGCGAATATTTTCTGTATCTTCATTAACTTCTGGATCTGCATTGAAAACATTTTCTACCGAGATATTACTATTTATTGCAGGATTTACATCTGAATTAGCGGAATTGTTATCATTACAAAGTTTCTGTTCTCTTTCTTTGCTGTCACCAAAACTTAATACATCAAATTCTTGATGTGTTGCACTTTCAGATACGAGGTTATAATCAGTCGTATCACTACTACTACTGCTACTTTGATCATCATCGTTATCATTTTCGCCAAGTTCTAATTTCATAGCTTCTCTTGAGAGAACCAATTCCTCTTCCTTCTTAAGCTGCTCTGGTGTAAAAATGAATTTTTCTAATTCGTCTATAGTGACACCACCATCACCATCAATATCCATGGAATTATATAATGTTTTAAAACGACGATCAGAATAAAATAAATTTAATTGTCTCAACATTTTTCTAAACTCGATACTATCAATGGTGCCACTTCCATCTTCGTCAATTTCTTCAAACACTCGTTCTACGGTTTCTCTTAAACTTAATGACAGATACTCAGGATTTTGTAGTTTAAATTCGGTAATTTTTGCCTCCATAGTTACTCTAAACTCATCGGCAAGCTGTCTGGAATCTATTTCTTGTGCCAAAACGGTATGGATAACTTCAAGATCAAGATCACACACTGCCATCAACATCGAACATATTCTAGTGATTTTACCAAAACAAAATAAAGATATTACCATAGGGATAAACAAATATATAATATGTTTCCTATCTAATTCCGTTATAACTGCAGGTATAAATGTAGTGGCTGCCATCGCCAAATATAGGCAATTAAATATAATACTAGTTTCAACAGCTCTAGTGTATAATTCTTTACTACCAAATAAAAAAATTGTTGAAAAATCATCTGATAATCTTACTTCTGAAGGCAAGCTCTCGCGACGCTGAACCGGTTTCACTTTCGTTACCTTTGAGCTGATATAATTGTACAATCTTGTAAATATAGCGGGGCAATATGAAGTATTTACTAAGGAAATACTTTTTCTTCGTAACTGAAAGGAATTGCGATGTATCATAGACTCTTTAAACCTATCAAGTGAAGAATCTTCATTAGCAGCTTTAACTACGACTACACTTTTACGTTTTTGCATATTGTTTCTTGTACCAGTGACTTGATTATCTGAAAGATTACTACTTTTTGTCAGCAATTCCGCTGCCACCTCAAATTGCTCCTTCGAAAATATCGACGATCGCCTTATAGTCGGAGATGGATTGTCTGCAGGCTTAGTAGTGGGAGATGAATTAACTGTACAATTAGAAGAACTTTGCATTTTTTTACTATTATCGTCAATTGTTTTTCTAAATTTCTCTAAAATAAGCTTTTCTTCCGTTTGTAGTAAAGTGTTATTCTGTGTTCCTGATGCCGATTTCATGCGTGTAAGTTGGGCCTCTAAATTATGTGTCGACCGTTTTTTACTCAAAGAATTTTTCAACTTCTCTTTCTCTTTTTCTTTATTCTTGACACCAATCGCGACACCAGCAGATCTTCTCCCCTGGGACACCACTCTCAAGTGTGTGTTCTCAATAAGTAAAATTGATTTCTTTTTATCTCTTGTTGGTACTGAACCTGAATAGAAGTACAAAAAAATATAACTTCGAAAAGTATGCAATGTCTCTCTGATGTGATATACGATTTCTGATAGTCTTTCGGCAATATATTTATACATTTTATCTTCATCATTTTCACTATATTCATTAGCATCAATTAACTCTTCAATATTTTTTTTCAATTCTTTCATTCCAATCAGTACAGTATTATCATCAAGCATTTTTTTTAATCTTTTAACTTCGGCAACGGCGAATTCTAAATATATTACGTACTCGTCAACAACAGTAATACCACATTTTCTAATCAATCTTGCTTCGTATACATAAGATATAATTAACACAAGTATTGAATAGATGGAAACTATGCCTCCGCATAGCAAGTATAATGTGTATTGTTTTTGGAGACATTCTTCAGACAAATGTCCTACGGAAATAATATCATCGCCATCGCCACCTTGAGATAAATATCGTTGATTATGAAATGAGCTACCAAAATTATTGCTGCAGTTGAATGCACCGTGAAACTTAATACGAATGTAATTAGTAATGCTCAAAAATATAATAATCACCCATCCATAGATACCGATATCAATAATTTTCAATGCATATCCTTCGAAACATCCATTTAAATAAGAGGCAAAATCGAAAGTTTCGGGCAATGAATAATTATCTCGAAATAGCGAATGAATAATTTTAAATTTCACTTTTTGTCGGAGAAAAGAAAATGGGTTAACATTGTAAATAATGCGACCCCATGTATCATTCTTTAATCCAGTAACCATCGATAGTAATGAATCGTATCGTTCTTTGTGTAAAAATCGATACATTTTTGTTATAGTAGTGCCAATATACATTAAATATAGAACATGAAATACAAAGAACAAAGCAACAAAAAATAAAATAATATGTGCAAAATCTATTGCTTTCAGGTACTTTAATAGATCTTTACTCGGATGTGATACTGACTGTAATAATAACAGAGTGAAAGATATTATACCTAAAAACATTAACGCTTTATATATCTTCTGTATCATCTTATTATATAACGGTGACTCCCGAACGGTATACTCTAATACCCCGGTTACCATTTCTGCTGCTATCAAGAAAGCAATGACTAATAATATAGAATACAGCATGATGTCATGATTAATAGCTGCTGCTACTCCGAACTGAAACAAAACCATCTTAATAAAGTATCGTTCCTACTTCAGTAATAGACCGATAAGATACTTGCACGATAGGGTGTACTAGTAAATGTCTCGCTCAGATCATTTTATGATGCCGAACTGACTGTCATCAGAGAACCGGCCAAAGCTGAACTTCCGAATAGTTAAAAGTCGTTCATTTGAGATTCTGTTAATGCGTCATAATTGATTGGTTGATTGATTGATTGGTTAATGATTTATTAACAGGTCTTGTCATATTTAAACGTAGATTGCGTCAATTTATAAATAAGAATATAAGTATATAATATTAAGTTCATAATTCTCAATTCTCTTGAGTCTTCTCGATCTTACAGAACAATCTATCTCCAGGCTTTTGATCCAGCTAATGGTACTATACCATTTAAACGGACCGTTTTAAAACGGTAAATTAAACCAGCCTTGTACTGTACCGGTTTTTCCCGGCGACGCGAAGAATTTCAGCGAAACGGTAAATATAAGAGGGAAGAAATGTCAAGATCGCCTTCGAAAGTAGACGTGCGTTTATCGACGACATTAATAGGTTGTTTAGGTCCAAATGGCCCCGCTTTGATGAGTGGTGAAACTGTAAAACGTGAAGGATCACCACGAGTAGGTGGACCTAAAGAAGCGAGAGTAAATAGAGTAAGGTTAATGGATACAGGTAGATATTTTGAAGCCTGCACCGCCCGTGGTGAAAGTTTTGAGGATATTGATAGTATGCATTCGTTAAGAATTGATAACTTGTATTGGACATCAGAAGAAACGTTGAAAAATGAGTTTAAAGTATTTGGTAAAATAGGTGATGTATATCGTCCTGTTAATAAGGACACAAAGAAACCGTTGTCTTTTGTATTTGTACGATTTTTAAATCGGTCGGATATGCTTAATGCGATGGAATCGTTACAAGGTAAAATTGTTGATGGTAGACCAATGCGTATAGAGGAAGCTAAAAGTTTGTTTGAACTAGAAACAAGTATATACTAATATTAAAAAAATAATTATTAATTTAATGTATATAGAATTTACTATATACAATTATGCCTGTCATATAATGATAACTTCTTATATAAATGTATTAGCCTTTTATTTAAAAGGGTTAAATTTAATTAAACCGCCGTCTTGAAAAAAATCCACTAAACTTTTACCTATGCCTTCTTTTGACTTTATGTAATCGTTAATGGCTGTCGGTTTACCGCTAGAAATATAAGAACTGGTTATTTCTTTTATTGCATTATTTTCAAATTTATTTCGGGCATCATATATATATTCTAGAGCTGCTCGTTCATAATAAGACAATTCCGGGTGCCAAAAATCTATGATTAATACATAGCGATCCTCTTCTGAGTCATTTAATGTTTCATGTGTAAAACTAGTATCAAATACTAAAATTTTGCCATTATTCCATTTTTGTTCTATATCACCAACTTTCATCCATACATTTTTATTATCCTTGGGAATTTTTACACCTAGATGAGCTGTTAAAATAAAATTTCTACCATCAGAATGCGGCGCAACACCTGATTTCGGTCTTTGTTTTGCAAACATTACACCCCTTACAGCTAAAGGAATGTTTAATCCCCTAATGATCCTTACAGTTTTGGGAAATAATGATGAATTAATTTCATTCCATTCTCCCATTCGTTGCAATCGGATTGCTTGCCAACCTACTCCCATAGTATTCATATATTTAGAATCTCCCTTGAAACTTTCACTATTCTCCAACACTTTATCTAATTCTGCTTTTATAATTTCAGTGCTATCTTCCAATGGTTTTATCCACTCAAATAATTGCAAATTATCCATGTTTTCGTTATGCCACCACGGTTGTGCTGTTAAGCCTTCGATATATTCTTCGATATAATCATGATATGGTGCATTAGGTTTCGGTAACTCAATATTATTTTTCGCAAATTGTAACCATTTACTAATCCTCGTCATTGTGGGATTATTATCTAAACAACCAAACTTATCTTCCAATCCTGCTTCAATTATGTCAAAAAATAATGATTTTCTTGGACTGAGGCTGTTTTTAGTATCCATTAAAGTAAGTGGTCTACTTCTTTGAATAACCATATTACGATAACTTGTGGCCATCACTATCAATAGTGAAATGCAAGGTAGCAAAATCATCGAGTGGTACATATATTTCAATCTAATCTAGTATTATTGTTTCACAATTTCCAATGCAGATATATTACAGTACGCCTTATTTATTACTATTTCAGGCACAAACTTGTTGACTACAAGCGAACGAAATCAAGTAACCGATTTTTTTGCCAAAATTTTTGTCTAATTTTTTTGATGACTCACAGTCCCGGAGTCGTAATCCCACTCTGAAGTCCGACAGTGATCATCAAAACAAGTCTGATGAGATCAAGCGATCATTCAAGTGCAAAGCTGGTGGTTGCACTGTAAGGAGTGGATACTTTGGTCTATTAGTTACAGTTATTTGTGCAAATAGCTACTACATAATCTGTCTTTCTCACGAAACCGGAACCGGAATCGGCGATCAAAAGATTACCTTTCGGGAAAATAGTTATTATGAATGACAGATAACACCAAACGTCGGCGTGATACGCTTGATGATGGTGGCGATGATGGTGAGGATGATACACATAATTATCAGAAACGTAAATTCGTGTCAATTCTTAAAAATTTAACTATCAAAGATGAAGGAAGTGACGAACGCGTGGATGATTCAAAGGATTGTAACGACGTGTATGAGATGTCAGATATAATCAATACACGTGATAATGAAATAAATAATGATTATTCTGGTATAGCTGGCTTGCTATCTGTCGAAAATAAAAAGCGTTTTAACTATGCTGTCGATAGATTGGTGGATAATTTGTTAAGGAAATCGCATCGAAAATCATTGCATAATAATTCGAGAGATGATGCCTTCACGAGTAGTAAGAGTGAATTGGATTTTTATTTGCCGTCTTCTGTAGGTCCTCGTCCATGTAATGACCACGCCATATCACTATTTGTCGATGAAATCCAATTCAAAACACAATTACATAACACACAAAAAGTAAATAGGAATAACTATAACGACAGAAATGATAAAAATGATAAAAATGATAAAATGTTATATTCGTCTTTTTTTCAGCCCCAATTTAGTAGGCAGACTCACAGTGGTCATATATCTCACATGGACTGGGGTATAGAAGAAAGGAAGATTAGTTCTAATGATTTAATGTCTTGCGATGATACTTCATTTGACCATGACAATAATGAAAATTGTAGTAATAATAATGAAATTGATGATGCTATTGATATATTTTATTAAAACTCTATATAAATTGATGATGCTGTAAAGAAAACAACATCAGGTACAAATTACCTAAATATAATGGTAAATGATTACCGTGTATTATATAAGCTATGTATTAGATTCTTATGTATATGGGGCTAAAATGTGGTAACCTGGCTCATAAACTTAGCGACCAACAGTTACATTTAAAACAATAAATATGCGAAGTTAAAATGATATATGTATCCAGACTGGAATTACAGTAAGTAATGCATTAGACTAATGCCATTATCGAAGAATGGGTTATGTAATGGTATTAGATCGTTTCAATCAAATATGATCCCAGTGAGACAAGATAAATGCTAGTGCAAATAAATAAAATTCACATTCTAAGATCATCGGGACTTGTATCACTTTTTACATAAACAATGTGTTAACTATGTAAAATATATAAACTATTTATGCATGTTACGATAATAGACAAATACAGCATACACTTGTAGTAACTTGAGGATTTACAACTTTGGAAGCATTTTCATTAGCACTACTTTTTTTATGTATAGAGCTTTTATGTAATGGTGACTCAGCTGTAACTGTGTTACTTTCATCTGTATCTACGTCCATCATCTCTATATTGTTACTAAGATATGAAATTGGTGGTGGTAATGTTACTGAACCATTCTTATTTTTTGTCGCATATTTTAGTACGATACTGTCAACTATGTCAATATACTGCATAATTAATTCTTTTGACTTTAACATTAATGGTACTCGATCATTTAAACTTGCATTTAACAAGCTTTTAATATTAATTAATGAATCAATATTAGTAATACGATCACTATCGATAAGTTTAGCAATTGATTGGAAAACCAATATATTATCTTCAACAGCATTTTTTATTGGCAACATAGATAATATACATTTCACAATTTTTTCCAAAACCTCTGGTTGAATAAGATTGATCTTAACGATGTGTGGATTTATTATAACTGAAGATAATGCAACCACAATTTCTTCAATATTAGACATATATGATTCTGTTGATATATCAGTATGATTTTCATTTCCGCAGCATTGTTGGCAGATAATGATATTACAAAAATCACATTTCCAGCAAGTTTTACTGTACTGCATAGAATAATTAATATTCAAACTATTTATGCTATAATTACTGTACTTAAAGTCGTCGAAAATGTCATCTTGTGGTGATATGACTTCTTTGACTTTGATGTTTTGTTTTGTCGTGGAGTTGCGATTACTATTAATGGAGTTACGTTTTATATTGTCGTCAATTTTACATACAATGCATGAAATGCCACTCTCGGTGATAATTTCCGCATCAACTAGTGATAAAGTATGATCAAGATGTAATTTCGACGTTCTAATATTAGTATCAAAAACCCTTGCGAGGACTATGGTACTCGTTAGTTTGTCTACTAGTTCAATTAATTGGGCATCAGTTAGAATATTAATATTATCCCGAATTAATACAACACATGACTTTGCAACAGATTCTTGCACTAAACTATTTTCACTTATTAAACCAATGTTAATAGCTAAGAAATAGTCACATATGTAAGTTGATATCTCGTGTTTAATTGTGCCTATTACCTCACCAACGCATAATACTGCTTCGGTTTTTAATACTTCATGAGTGCAACTTGTTAATGCGATAAGTGAGTCGTGAATGCTGTCATATTCATCTAAAAAATTTAGTACTGTATTATTAGCCAATAATTGTTGTAAAACTTGCAAAATATGGACTGTATAATGCATTGTTATAGATTTACGAACTTCTTTATGTTGTAATTCTGCACATATCGTACACTGGCTGAGTGACTCGTTACATAAATCATCGTTACAATAAAAGAAATTGATTTGTTGTGTCAAAGATCGAACAGCAACTAGGGATGAATTGGCAGTCTCTCGTCTTCTTATTTTAATCGAACCTGAACTAGCTGACCTGCCACTATTATTTACTTTTGATAATTTTTTATTCCAGTTAATTTTAGATGAATATGTGCAATTTTTGCAATCATTGCATTGCATTAGACCATTATCAAGACCACCACATTGTAAATTACTAGTACTATAGCTATTTGTCAGCTTGCTTTTAAAAATTCTTCCACAATAATAGTAATTAGTAGATTCTCCCGATATCCCTAAACATGAACTATAACCAGCTTTATTAACATTACTAACTTGAGTTGATTCAATCAAGGAAGGAATTACGGTTGTGAGATACTTACTAATAACGGGATAAATACACTTAGCAATATCATGAATATACTTTTCTGATATTTTCTTGAATTCGGCAGATTGATTAGATAAGCAATCGTGAATAAATGCTAAAATACACATTTGATAGTGCTGATTTTTTAGCTTAGGTAAAAATAAAAATAATTTTTTAACACCCTCAGAATGTATGAAACCATCAGCATTATTGACACTTAACGATACCAAAATTGATAGAATATTAACAACGACTTGTTGATTATTTGATAGAGATATAAACACGTCAATGAATAACGACAAAAATGAGTCATTTAACTTTATATCGCTATCATATTGTTGGTAGGTAAAGTGTTTAGCAATTCCATCAATATATAATGCTATCACTTCCTCGTGAGTTAAATTCTTGATTATCAAAGCCTCAAGTTCGGTATACTTGTGATTGTCCAATATGGATGTGAAATTCTCGTCCATTATGCTCTTTTTTGTCCCTGGAAGGGTCCAATAGGAAAGTAACTTACCAAATTTCTATACAACAAATTGTATTACCAATACATTATTGTCAATAATTTATTGAATACAATTGAGGACGGTCCGAGGACCTCTTTGGACACAGGTCACGTTCATGGTAGGAAACTTCATATTAATGTTACCATACGTTTATCCGTAAAGCAATTAATTTACCTGGTGTAAATTATATGTAATGTTATAATATTTTTTTTGTTTTCTTATCATTTTATCAAGTTTCATGATTATTTTTTTACAGCTCTTTCATGGCTCAATTATACATACGGTTTAAAACGGGAAAATATAATATACGTCATGTCTATATCTACTTCAATTCTTATTAATAATTTGTCGAAATTGTCCAGTCGGTTCCGCTGGTTTGTAATTAATTCAGTTACTACCTGAAATTTCGATTGATGCGAGTAGAGTTCGACAGTCTTGCAAGTGCAAGTAGAGTTGATTTCGAATGCCATCTTATTTATTAAATGGATCAGGTGTGACCATGTCGTGGTTACTTCCTCATGTGGCTGACTTAAATTTGAATGTTGTTACAAGTAGTAAAGAGTATCTCAATTTATTTTTAAATGCATGCTATAAATCTGTCAATGATAGTGTATTTATCATTGATATTTCGTGTTCAAACGCTATAGAGGAAATAACTCGGATATTACGTCTTACAAGTGTTATCAGTCGACCAAGAATAATATTACTATCTTCAATATTAACTTGGGGTGGAATTACTAAGAATAATGTAACAGATACTACCATTGATTTTTCTTTAAGAAAGCCTTTTTCGTGGTGCTTGAATGAATATTTAGATGAAAATGTTCTATGGGAAACAGTAAAATCTGTCGATAGCGAGTTATTTGTTATTGGAACGGGATTATTTTACGGTAATTCTGGATATGATTTTGATGGAATTTTAAATCAAATTTGGATTAGTGCGAGTGCTGCACCAGATAGTATTGCTGAGTATGAACTAATAACCAGTGTTGTTCATGGAAGTAACTCGGTGCCAATGATTCATTTTAATGATTACTTAGCACTAATAAAACATTTGATTACTTATAACTATGACAATCCGCTACCAAAACTAATGTATATTCTTGCATCCGATGGTACAAAAGATTGTATAAATAACATATTCAATCGAATTAAATCAAAGGGTGGACAATTCAACGTTAAGTATAGCGACGATAAAGAATTATTAATGGAGAGCATTATCAAGGACAAACGACAGTTGATATGGAGTTGTAATATTGCATCTCCAAGTATAGAGGATCAATTGCCTGGATTTCAACTGCAATATAATGAGGGGCTCTTAAAAAAATGGGATGAATTGTGGGATATTTATCTTTCATCGCATAATTTATCTCCGTGTAGCATTATTGTCACCGGTAGTCCATGGAGTGGTAAAACATGTGTTTCTCAACTAATTGCATCAAAATTGCAATTAATCTATGTTGATATTAATGTTGCTTTAAAATACCTTTTAAGTTTGACTAATGATACGTACCTAGGATTATGTAAAGAAATGTTTGAATCAGTGCGAAATGAAGTAGTAAACATTATTGAAGTAAAGGCAAATGAAAATAAAAAACCTGGAAAAAAAGTAGAAGATATTCAACCAACTGATTTGAATAATATTGAGATAAATGAATCTATTATAAGCTTAATTAATGCTAAATTATTACGACAAACTATTGCTATATATTTAAATAATTATATCCCATGTAAGTTGAAAGGATATGTTGTTGATGTCTGGCAAAGTGGCATAATAGATAGCAATGAAAGTATGTATGAACTTGTAACATGGAATTCTGAACAATTAGTCGGAAATTACAATGTAGAATCTTTATTTGAAATTAATGTAGCAGATGATGTTTTATTAAAGCGGTTTATGGATGCCAATAGTATAACTGATGATCCAAAGGCAAAATTATCTAAAGATCAGCAAGTACTTATGGATAAATTCAAATCGACAATATCAAATTATTCATCACTATATACTAAAATTGATAAAATTGACAATGAAATAGTCACAAGTATTAATTCGCATCCGTTGATCGCAGATATTGAAACAAGTAACAGAACTAAAGGATTTTGTAGAATTGACATTAGCAATAATAATTCTAGTCTAGATATTCAAAGTATAAGCACTTGTATGATTGAATACTTTTTAAGTGTCCATGGACGAATGGGATGGCCCACGGACTATATTCCAGTTAATACCATCGATAGCAGTGGTGAAGTCGATGCAGAATTTATTAATAATGATACTGCTATAAGTAGTGAATGCATTAGTTCTAATTGTGATGATAATCCTTTTGGGTCACTACTAAAAATTAATAATCAATTAGAAACGTTGTCAGTTGAAGATAAAAACACTTTATTAAACAAATGTAATCGTTTAGAGCTATTCCTGCAAGCAACTATATTAAAACCATTAAGTAGTGGTTTTATAAATATTGCCAGAGAGAAACCTAGTGATCCCATAAAATATTTAGCAGATTTTCTATTGAATGAAAGTCATCAAGTAGAAATGCAATCTGAAAAGGACAACCGGGAATTTTTCTTCCGAGTTTTAGATGATAATAATGTTAACATTTAGACTATTTGTATGTATGAATAATTTAATTTTGAATCAATTAAAATACAAAAATTACAAGATTTTTACAACAGATATTAGTAAAGTGCAAATTTAGTACTCCTTTCCAGGTCCCTAATAATTAAAATAAAATAAATAAGTATGCACTTACAAGAATTTATGGAAATTCGGTTAAAATACCTGAGTTGGGAGTATATTAAATCGTGTCTTGCAGATAATTCTCTCCTTGGAGAACTTATCATCGGGAGAAAATCGTGCTGGATGTGCCGATACTGATGGTGCCCCGACATTATCTTCTTTCTTTAACGTGTAAACACGCTTCCCGTCGTTATCTAGGTAGTACATAAGATGCATTTTGTCTGTATCTCTTATTATTAACTCTTCCTCTCATGGTTGGGGAGAGAAAATTAGTGAGGCATGTGTTAGGGGTATAAATCGCATGTGGAAGACACAACATCATGATTACAAAGCGTATGTGAATATTATATTTATGACACTCGTCGTTAAAACTGAAGCAATTGATATTGTACTATATCGAGAGTTATTAAGCGATTAAAAAAAATAAGATATAGGTCGTTGCAAACAGATATTACTTAAATCTTGAAGTAATTCAAATGTTTCGTGTAAGGATTTTGGAGTTAATAAGTCCTTAAGTACTCTAATATATATAAATAGATTCTCGACCAAAAAACCCGGGAAAGGTACAAGGAGATCAGGAGAAATTTTTAATTTTAAAATTTAAAACTATATGATACTTAGCATGGATACCAATGAAGGAGGTGGTGATACTTGTAGCAGTGAAGAAAGTAGTGGTATTAATGATGAAGAGCAGATGAATTTTGATTTAGAGCTTGTTGGTAAATCGTTGAATGATTTTGGCCAAACTATTTTCAATACTATTAATGATGCATTAGTTTCAACGACGAGTACGACAAATGACGTATTTTCTTCTACTATTGATACTATTGTTAAAATGCCATCAGCATTTGTTCAGTTGCCAATTACAATAGGATCCTTGGCTGGTGACGATGTAACAATTTCATCATTGTTAGGTATAACCTCAGAAGACTACACTACTGTTTTAAATGAATTGGAGACAACACCATTAGAAACTGGTGAAGTAGATAATGAATCTAATGAAATTAAAGATTTATTAGTGAATAAGTTGTTGTTAATTTTAACTAATTATGGTTTACGATCCTATATATTTATAGGTTTGAAAGATAATGCTCAAAAATGTACGATAAGGAATAGAGAATCAAATTTAGAAATAATTATTCGTGATGATGGCGATTTAAAAAAAATAAAATTTGATTACAGTGCTGTTAAAAAAGTGTATAAAGGAGTACGTGATAAACAGAAACAAAGGAAGCTTCCAGATAGCGATGTGTTACTAGATGAAACATGCTATGAAAAATGTGTAGAATTAAAAATTAGTGGTAAAGGAAGTGTCACTATATATTTTGAAAGTACAAAAATTAGAGATATATTTACATTGTTACTGTCAAAAAATATTATCAAGTAGTTAATGATAAATTATTATCGCAAAAATACCCACCATATAGTGAAACATAATAATATAGCTATCACTATAGCCACAATTACTGATTCTCGTGTTTTCTTTTTATTAATGCCATCAATTAATCTATTAAAGGAAGGAACATTAGACGCCAATCCGCTTAGTCCTCCAGCAGAATTCGTTAAAGTACTTCTTTGATGTGATAAAGATGATCTCGTTTCAAATGCTTGACTAATTACTTCATTAATACTTCTCATAGACTGTGCTATACTATTTCGTTCTCGTAATAATTTTGCGACTGATGAATCTTGATCAGTATTTGAATGTAGATTTTTACTTGATTGAAATAATTCCAAACTTTCTCTTTTCCTTTGAACTGTTGATGATGTATTTTTAAATTCGCTATTATAATCAAAATGAATTTCTTGGTATCGTTTTATTAATATATTTTGATGATTTCCACTAATATTTGCTGTACATGATCTCATGCTATTTATGCAGTCTGATAACTCAGTTAAATCCCTTTCTATTTCTGACGCTAAATCTTGTTCCTCGTGACCCTCTACTAATGGTCTCTCTTCATCACAAAGTATATCAGCATTTATCTGCTGCGCAATTGATGAATACTTTTGTATTTTCACCTCTAATCTTGCCTCCAACTGCTTGGCACGATTATGCAAAGAGTTGAACTGAGACATTATAATTTGAATTTTATGTTTTGCAAAACAACCATGTTGTCCTTTTTAAAATGTGGGCCGCTGAGATGGAGGGCGTGATCCTAAAATTGGATGATTCACGTTACAACAAACGAAAGAAATAAAATGATTTGGTACCTTGATGAAGTGTTAGAATAATTCTTTTAAACTGGTATATAGGTAGAGCTGTTCCTCGATGCAGTAGTATTAATCACTATACAGCATTATACTATAAAAATGATAACATGCTTCTGAGGATTTTTTCTTCGTTTGCCATTTTATGTTAAACGTGCTGTATCGATCTATTTCTATTACGTCGTCATTTCTATTTTTCACCGGTACCGGCATCTTGTCGATTACAGTCGTAACAAATTAATAATTATTACTATGTCGTTTTTCACCGGTACCTCATTCACGGCTTTAAAATTTTAGTAGAAACACCTTGTCAATCAAGGCTTGTTTTAACAACGTTACAGAAAGCTAGTCATGGTAATGTTTGGAAATAATATAAGCCGTAGCTTGTGGCACCAATTCGTTTGATGTTAGTATTCTTTTTGTGATTATTAGTTGCAATTATGACTGAAGTAAATCACGATCATGAAGAACTTATTTTGTCTATTGAATCGCTTGAATCGGAGGCAAATAAATTTCTTTACAATGAAGGTTTCACTGAGCAAACTCTTTCTTTATTTCTAGATTTAGTACAACGTAAAGAAATTCTGCTTAGTTATGATGTCATTGAACGTGATGAAGGATTAATCGACAATTACAATACACTGGGTGATATTTATTTTAGCCTCGGGTATACCGAAGAATTTCACGAGATACGAGATAAATGTGTCAATTTTATGATCCTAGTGAACAAGCATGTGGAAGCTATGAAATTATTAGAAAAAATTAGTAAATCGATGAAAGATATTGATATTAATAAAAGTCAAAAGTGTTTGGAGGAAATTGTTCAAATCGCAGAAAAATATTTTGGTGAGGAAAATGCACAATATGCCATCAGATTGTATGATTTGGGTCAATTTTATATAAATATCGGTAAATATGATGAGAGTGTACCCTTACATAACTTAGCATTGGATATATTAGTGAAGCATCAACATAAAAGAGAAGCTAATTTGACTCGCGAAAAATATTATAAAACCCACCATAAAGATCGTGTAACGAGTATTCTGCACCTTGAGGATTACAGTGACTATGTCTTGAAGTTAAGGCATTTATTAGGATTTGCGCCAGTTTCTGATAACGAATTCATTGGTGTAGATATCGTCAGTGGTAATATTGAATCGGTTGAGTGTGCAAATATTGATAATAATGTTGCTGTGAACGAATCGATTCAAACTGAAGAAAAATTATTAGTTGATGATAATACCCTCTTGATATTGGCATTGGCTGAACATGATGAAAATCTATTGAATAGAGAAGAAGAGTTATCTCATGACTCAGAACGAAAACATCAATTATCCAATGCTGAAAATGATGAATATGATCGTAATGATCATATTGATGGTAACGATGGTCAAGACTATTACCACAGTCATAAAGATGATCACGATAATTGTGGTTACAAAGACGAGAGACAAGATGATAAAATATCTATCAGTCACGAGGAAAAAGAAACTGAGGCAAGTGACAATGAACCATTTTATATTTATGGAGAAATCAATCGACATATATTTGATAGTTACAAGGAATATTTGAGTACTGATGGCTCGTCTGTAACATATGTGGTTCAATATCTAGATTTGCCTCGGGATATTCTTAATAATTATTTTTATCGTAAATACGAAGAGGAATACGTTGATTTTGTCAATACCGAAATTAGGTTAGATTTATTTCCGGGTAATGAAAAGTTTAAGCCAGACTTTAGACATATGAGTAGAATATGTACATCCGTTCGAGTTCAACGGCTCGTCCTAGAAGAGAAATTAGTTGAGCTTAATTCTGAATTAGTGAAGTATCAAGCACTTATAGAATTGTGTGAGCAGAAAAAGCAGTATCACCTTACTCGATTGGTTAAATTAGAGGGAGAATTAGAATTTATGATGACGGATGATGTATCATTACCATCGCAAAGATTTAATGCTTTGTTAAGCTTTAAACCTGGATGGGCAGTATTAGTAACGCTATTACAACGTGAGTACAAAAGATTACAGTCACATTTACATCAAGAGGTTTTAGTAGCAGCAGATGAAGAAGTAGATCAAGATTTGACGTTAGGGTCGATTGAAAAAATTTGGTTTTATATGCAGCAATGGAGAATATTCAAAAGTGTAGAAGTTTTTTGTCGCACCGGTGCTTCGCGATATCCTATCAAATCAAAAGATTTGACTCAATTGCATAATAAATATGAAAAATTAATTGCTGAAATGGGTAAAGAACGTGAAAATTATACTAGTGGTAAGAATTCTGATAGTGAGGGGGAAAGTGCAAGTGCCAAATCAGGAAGTGTTAGTCTCAAACTTAGCAATTCAAAGCTTGTGAATAACCCGACGGACAATGAAAAAAATAATAATAAATCCAAAAATAAAAGGGTATCAAAAAATGATAGTAATAATGCTGAAAATCAAAATGAAGATAATTTTACCAATACTGCAAACAACAAAGATGACAAAGGACGAAGAGCAGCTGCATCTTCTACTAGAGGGAGTGGATTCCTTAATTTCTTTGGTAATCTTTTAGGTGGTAAAGTCGAAGATGAAAAACAAGATGAAGGTCCAAAGCTAAAAACATTAAATTCGGCTCTATCTACTGATGATAATAGAGTCGGGGACTGGACAGAGATTTGTTCATATTTTAATAGTAAATCGTTAATGCTTAAAGATGTAGTTGCAGCTGTCATCGATAAACTTCAAACTGATGATGTTTACACTGACTTAATGCCTAAAATAGTGATAGCTGATGTCAGTATCGGATATGGTGAAATGAATATGGCTGAAGAGACGTCATTTTTCGTGTCATCTGCCATAGTTAAAGTACTTGATGTTATTACTGCCGAAATTGATCATATGATAGTGAAAGCATTACGACATTTTGTACAATGGTCACAACTATTAGATAAAATTCGAAAGGATCGAATTAAAAAATCTGGTGGTAAGTTAACAATGGCCGATAACGGTGAAGTGGAAACAGATCAATATGGCGTAACTCGAATTATACCGCATGCCGATACTATAGTTGACACTGATATTTTACATGGGGTTAGTCAAAGAGTAAATGTCAATATTGTTATACCCCAAGCAAAATTGAAGATAGATCAAGTCACTGAAAAAAGAAAGAAAATCAGAGGTGAATTATGTTGCGTAACACAATATGGATATTTAAGTGTGGTTCCGTTCTTGCAACGCGTATGGAGAGGTTTATTAAACAGAAATCGGAAATTTCATTTACGACGCGATGTCATATTGTATGCTATGCACGCGGCAGCATCGACGATAGGATTGTGGTACAAAGCTATATTAGGAAAGAAAAAGTTCTTGGCCTCTCAAGACGCGTTGTATGATGGTATCTATGATAGGGCTGTGATATTTTTACAGGCGTGTATACGTGGATTAGTAAAACAAGGACCATATAATCGTTATAAGAAGGCAAAGCGAGAGGCAAAAAAATGGTTTGGATTAACAAAGGTACAAGCACTGATTCGAGGGTTTAATGCTAGAAATCGCACTAAAGCCATGTTGAGAAAAGGTGCCGAAGAAAAAACTCAAAGGTTGGAAGAATGGGGCATAATTAATATACAGAAAGTAGCAAGGGGTTACATATGTCGTAAGACTATAATAAAATCAATGCATGTAAGAAATAGTATAAACCCAGAATTATTGCGTATGGCAGAAAGATATTTGTATCAAGGTGATATGTGGGCATTTTTAAAACAAGTTGACGATAACATGAAACGCTTACATCAAGAAATAGAAATTATTACCAAACGTGAGGACGATATGGCTGACACATTTATTAGTAAGGTTTTAGCGAAGCGTCAGGAAGAATTTGATGGCGCTTGGAATAAATTCTCCTCTGCTACAAGCTCACTTAGCCGAGGAAAAAGTCGCAATAGTTCTATTGAAAGTGGTGATAATTTAACTGCTTCAATTGTTGTCGATAAAGATAAATTGTGGAAAGGTGATGCAAATTTGAATAAAAGTTCAATAACAGAATCAACGTTAAATACACAAATTGCTGGTCCGTTACTGCGTAGGGCGGTCACTGCCACTGTACAGGAGGGTGTAACTCGGGAAATTGAACGTCAAAAAAATAGCACCAAGCAATCAGCGAAATTAGCAGAGAATATACGTGCTGCATATGGTCCTGAGAGTGTTGTTAAGGAAAAAAAAATGCCTAAGCATTTAAATACGGCTAAGAAAAAGCCGGTGAAAAGTATAAACATGACCAGTAGAAGCTTAAAACAACTAGGCCCTAAAATTGCAGGTGAGATATCTGATGATAAAACTATCGAGTCGCTTACATCAAATGCTGACGCTACAGTCCATTCTGTTATATCAAATAATACCATGGAGACGTCATTTTCGAACAGTGTGGTAAATAAAGTTACAGGAACAAGTAAAATAGATGCTTCACATTCAGATTGGTTTACTCCTGCAGCTACACAACGTTCTATGAGTCCTTCTCGAAGTATAAGTCCATCAATGAGTGTCAAAAGATCAGGTACAAGTAGTCCCTCAAGAGTCGAAAGTCCTTCGCGCAGTCGACGTATAAGTCCATCACGCAATCCATCACGAAGTAATAATCCGGATAGTAAATTTGATGGAAACTTGAGTAGACCTGGCGAATCTTTGCTGACTGATATTCCTAAAGGAATTGATGATACTGTTGAAAGTGTCATGAAAGCTGCTGCAATTAGGTCGTATATACCGGAATTTTGTGATGGTATGAGTGCACAAGAATCATATCAACTTTATCTTAAGATGCCTTCTGGATTACCTAAAATTAGATATGAATCAGAAGCATATAAATGGTGCGCTGGACCTATTAATCAATTGCGTTTAATGGGTATTATAAAAATCAAAGATGGTTTGCCGTTATCAAAATTTATCATGTACCTACGTACTGTAAAGACCCCGCCTGCATTACGAGATTTGACAATTGATTATGTTATTATGTTACAAAAAATTGGGTCTGTAATTTCCAGTGGTAAGCCTAGTGAAATTGTGGCGACAAAAGTTACAGCATTGTTAGATGAAAATAAAGGTACTGTGCGCCAAACATTGAAAGCTATGGCTAGCATGAGGCCTGAAAGACCTCCATCACCACCAACACCACCACCAACACCACCGAATGAAAGAGCGGAAAATGAACAATTTCAATTATCAGAGAAAGCACTATCCGATCCTAGTTTACCAGGAAGAATACTTTTAACAATGGTAGAAGGAGGTTCATGGGCTAATTTAAATTCATCGATTGAAGATATTATCACACATGCTGCATTTTTAGTGTGCCCACATATAGATAAGGTGAAATTGCCAAATGGTGCGATCACGGAGGAAGAAACCCCTATGGGTCACTTAGCATTTAAAAAACATATGAGTCATTTACAATCATTATCCACCGTGAAGGAACGTAAGGCGGCGTTAAAAAGTCGATTTAGGTCGGCACTTATTATGGCGACACCATATTGTTTAAGACTTAAAGCTGATGGGTATTTGATTGTGAAAGATCTAATAAAAGTTAATCTTCCTGATTATAACATGCCTCCAAAGCTACAGGCGCAATTAGAAGCGTTGCTAAGTATGGTTGTAGCATTGAATCAAAATAATAAAATTGTCCCTATACCTCGTGATCATGTATCGACAAACAAAGAACAATTTACTGTTCCCATGACGTATGACCCAAAATTTCAACGGTCGCCTTTAGACCCTTATGGGCGACCGCCGCGTTTGTTACCATTGAAAAAATCTATAAAAAACAAATCTAGTAAAGCACGTAAATTGGAGGAATTGAGAGCTAAAGAGAAAGTGGAGATGCCAAATGATAGCATATTTAATAATTCGAAACCTGTTTTAAAGTATATTGCAGAAGATGAAGAGAATGAGGAGAAAATTGAGAGGTTAGGTGTCGAGGCGCAGGAAATGTTCAAGTTTATGTATGACCAGCAGAAAGTAGAATCATTGGATGAAGCAGAAAATGGTACTAACCCAACAGTAAGATTTGACTTGGTTCAGGACTCTAATGAAGAAGGCAATAAAATTGATGAAAATGGTGATGGCAAAGATTATGTGGAGTCAATTGCTACAAAAACTGGCACGACAAAGTATTTAACAAAGAAGCAACGCGAGAATAAATTGGCTGAAGATAGGCGTTTGTTATACAGTCGTGACTTTGAAGCAACTGTTAGAAGCGGTTTTGAAAGACCATTCATATGTAATTATCCTGGATGTGGACAACAATTTTCACGTGCATATACTATGAAAATTCATAAGAAATCACATTATGTTTTCTCTAGATACCATGAATACAAGAAAGAGCCACAGTTATTTTTAGATGACGATATAGCAGCTTTCAGAAGAGAAAAAGAGATGAGGGAAAAATCTTCGTGGTCTTTACCACCGATGGTACAGATGGAACTTGATTTATTAAGATCAGCAGTGAACACACCCGGAGTACATGTAACTAGATCTCTGTCTGGAGTGAGTGATTCGCCGGGATTCTCAAGAGGTGCATCTAGAGGTGCATCTAGAGGTGCATCCAGGGTTGCATCCAGAGGTGCATCTAGAGGTAACTCTCCAGGTATCTTAACGTTATCTTTAGATTTACCACTTAGCAGAGAAATGACTCCATCGATTTCTGGTAGAAATTCTCCTTTGAAATCACGTGGTAACATGTGGTCCCGAGATGGATTATCTAGTGGTGAAAGTAATGAGATGTCCACAATTGCTGGAAGTATGATAAGAGGTCAAACAAGAGAAAGCACTAGAAGTGGTACTCGTGGTTCTGTTACTTTTAGCGATGATGGCGGTATGAGAACTCCGAAATCTCGGGGCATTTACTCATCGGGAAAGTATGGCAAATATCATAATGAAAGTGGAGTGATTGATTCATTTTCGGGTTTATTTGCGAGTGAATACGACGATGATACTGACAATAATATAAAACTTCGGTTTGGTAATCAATTAGAAGCAGAAGATGATATCAAAAATCCTTTTGAAGAGGATGATTTCAGTGGTAATGTTAGTCTTGAGCAATTCACAAAGTCGTTAAAGTGATGATATTTGTGTAATCTGTATAAAAATGTTGTTAAATATTCGGAATTATAATACATTTCAATGCACCACTGAAAATTCAATTTTCAATGATTTCAGAAACCATTTCGTACTTCGCCCATTTTCTCCAAATCAGGACAACAAGTCGCAATTCTTTCTTTTTTCAGTGTGCGGGTACAGTGCGGCCCTATAGTTGCTCGAGCGCTTACGATCGCGCATAATCATAACCTATGAGTCCTATCATAAAACGCCTGATTCGAGTCTACCTGTTCTTACAAATCATGTTCATCTCCATTCAATCCTTTGTATGTAGAAAGCCTGTAGCATCTCGTGGAATTCGTGCATTATCAATGTCCAAAGAGTATACGTTAACCTTAATACGCCATGGTGAGTCCACGTGGAATCAGGAAAATAAATTTACAGGATGGTATGATTGTCCGTTGTCAGAAAAGGGACATAAGGAAGCACAGAATGCTGGTGAATTGTTAAAAAAGGGTGATTACAAGTTTGATATTGCTTACACATCTTGTTTAAAACGTGCCATTCGTACACTTTGGCACACATTAGAGCAAACAGATTGCATGTCAATCCCAATTGTTAATGCGTGGCAATTGAATGAACGACATTATGGTGCATTGCAAGGCCTTGATAAACAAGAAACTGTAGCGAAGTTCGGGAAAGAACAAGTTAATATTTGGCGTAGATCATATGATATTCCACCACCAGAAGTTGATATTAAATCGCCTCATTATCCCGGTAATGATGACAAATATAAAACCAATCCTATTGCATCTAAAATTCGAACTGAAAGTTTGAAAACGACTCTAGATCGTGTCTTACCATATTGGCATTCAGATATTGTTCCATCAATAAAATCTGGAAAAAAAGTAGTCATTGCAGCTCATGGCAACTCTCTAAGGGCGTTGGTTAAGTACTTAGATAATATTAGTGAAGATGTTATTTCAGAATTGAATATTCCGACTGGCGTCCCATTAGTTTATAAGCTGGATGAAAATTTTAAACCTATTCCACATAAAGATGCTATTGCTCCATTACGAGGTCAGTATATCGGTAATCAAGATGATATTAAAGCCAGAATTTTAGGCGTTAAGAATCAAACCAAGTGATAGTATTGGTCATACTCCTGTAGATACAAATTTTGATTAGAATACTAAATGTATAAAATATAGCGTTAAACTGATCAATAGATGCAGAATATAGTTGTCAGTATCATTATAGCTATTTACAATTGCTTTTGGTAAATTAATAAGTAATACGTAAATTACTCTAATCTTAATACTTCTTTCTTTTTCTCAAGAAGTTAATTTTACTATTTTACTCATACTACTAAAAGTATATACTATTGCATATTTGTTTTGTAAAATATTATCATATTGCTCCATACAGCTTTTATTACAGCTATTTGAACTAATAGTGTCAGCCAACAATATGAGATCTGAAAATGTAGTGCCGATATTTATGAATTTTGCTATACGTTACAATACCTAATTACATCCTTAGTTATTGCTATCTAAAACCTTCGCTTTCAGTTGTGTAGTATCTACACTATTGGCTGGAGACTTTGTTTAAATCCGGTTTAAACATTTTTCTATGCTGAGATATTTCCCGAGTCCAACTGCCACGCATATAAAATTTGGAAAAAGCATCGTTGACATACACACAAACTGACAACACGATATGAATGCAATCATCATTTCGGTCGTATTCCTGGGATTTGTTGGGGTTTTAAATGCTTTTAGTGGTGTTAAAGTTGCTCTAAATAGTTATGTGTCACTTAAAATGGTAGCAACGAATCCTAGAGTTAAATCCACGTATGATGAGTGGACACCATCATCTTGGCAAAATTGTCCTATCAAACAACCGCCAAGTTATCCCTCGGCTGATAAAGTTAATGATGTGGTGAATAAATTAGAAAAATGTTCACCATTAGTTTTTGCTGGTGAAGTAAGAACACTACAAGAAGATTTAGCCAAGGCATCTTTAGGTCAAGGATTTTTATTAATGGGTGGTGATTGTGCCGAAGCATTTAATGAATTTAGTGTAAATCATATACGTGATACATTTCGAGTGATGTTACAGATGGCATTAGTCATGACTTTTGGTGGCGGTATTCCAGTTATTAAAGTTGGACGGATGGCTGGTCAATTTGCCAAACCAAGAAGTGAACCAGATGAGGTTAAAAATGGTGTCGTGTTACCATCATATCGTGGTGATATTATTAACGGGGAAGATTTTACTGCTGAATCACGTGTACATAATCCAGATAGAATGTTAGATGCATATCATCAATCATCACAGACTCTAAATATATTAAGAGCATTTTCCAAAGGTGGTTATGCTGACATATCTAGATTGCATGCATGGAATTTAGATTTTGTAGAAAATTTACCAGCTGGTTCTCGTTATAGGCAAATGTCGACTAAAGTAGATGAAAGTTTACGATTTATGAAGGCTATAGGTGTCGATACAAGAACGCCAACTTTCACTCAATGTAATTTTTATACAGCTCATGAATGTTTATTGCTACCTTATGAGCAAGCTTTAACTAGGCAGGATAGTATTACTGAAAGGTGGTATGATTGCTCAGCACATATGCTTTGGATAGGTGAACGTACCAGACAATTAGATCATGCACATGTACATTTTTGTAAGGGAATTAATAATCCTATCGGTATAAAAATATCAGATAAAGCCGTGCCTGAAGACCTTATTAAATTATTAGATACAGTTAATCCTGATAATATTCCTGGTAGAGTCGTCATTATAGTAAGAATGGGTGCCAAAAAATTAAGAGAGTGTTTACCTACTTTAATTCGAGCTGTGCAAAAGGAAGGACGCACTGTGTTGTGGTGCTCTGATCCTGTTCATGGAAACACTATTAAAACCGATTCTGGTTATAAAACAAGACCATTTGATATGATTCGTGATGAATTAAGAGCGTTTTTTGATGTTCATGCTGAAATGGGTACACACCCTGGTGGTGTGCATTTAGAAATGACAGGGGAAGATGTAACTGAATGCATTGGTGGTAACGTAAAAAATGTTTTAGTCGAAGATTTATCTCAGCGATATCATACACATTGCGATCCTAGATTAAATGGTGATCAAGCGTTAGAATTGTCTTTTTTAATTGCTGAAAGATTGAGATTGTCACAAGGTCTACCCCCATTATTTCATGATTAGTAAAGAGAACAATGGATTCTAATTTTGAATGTATTTAATATAATTATATCTAGAATTACTGCGCATTAATTAGTCTATTGAAGGATTGGAACAAGAAAAGAAAAGTATGACACTGCTCTTTACAGTAGTCCCGCAAGCCATGACGTTAATCAGAAGTTACTCTCGCAAGTCCAGTTGTTAGTTGACATATGGCATAATGTCGTTTATCCTGAAAATAATGACGGCGCAAATAATGAGGACGAGAAAGTCATAATCCCCGATGGTTCCTTCCTTCCTTCAGTCCTTGGCGTTAGCAAATTTTCAATGGAAAAGGAATAATAAGTGTTTTCTGGTAATTCGCTTCGTTGCCGGGTAGATATGTACAATGCAATCAGTTCCCGTGCAACAAGCATTGAGCGAGGCAATCTGTACAGCAATCGCTTAAATATCCTCATTACCATATTGTCAATCATAGCAGTCGTAAATGCATATAGTATTAGCATATTATATTTGCGTAATTTATTGTACTTTATATTGTTAGCATTCATTTCTAGGTACTATTGCACTTTTAAATTTATATTACTTCCTTTAATTAATTCTTTATCTAACCAGTTGGACATTTAATGATTACAAAGATAAAATAATTGAGTTAAAAGCATCTGTCACTTGGTTACGCAATAATCTTATTGGTGGACTTACTGATTGGTTTAAAAAATTCGTTAGTTTGCTTCCATGCTTTTTAAAGGAAGTGATTGGAATTTCTGGAAACGATAATGACGATAGAGCAGCTGAAGTAAAAAGTAATAAAGCAGTTGATAAGGCAATTAAAAAACTATTTACATCACACGAAGGTCAAACTTCGCCTGATGGTAGATTTAAATCACATGATGGCAATAATTCGCCATTGCCTATAAAATTTAATATAGGTGCGGGCACGACTACACCAACAGCTACCAGTAAAAACGCGATTGGACGAAGTCCATTTTTATACCGTGCCCAATACAGCCAAGATCGTGATCGTGATTTTGAAAAATTAGTAAAAGCTCATCAGCAGACGAAATCAAATATTGAATCGAGTATTACTGTGCAGCCAACAATGTTACTGACAAATAATAAATTCACAAAGTCACCAGTTCATGATTTGAATAAACCTGGTCGTTTAATTCCTGATTTAGTCGGAGGTAGAGGTAAAAATGGGAATATTCACCATGTAATAAACGAATCTCTCATTGAAGAAGAGCTCAAAATTGATTATATATCCAGTGATTGGGTCAAAAAAATTAAAGTATATTTATTAGACATCGTCATTGAATCTTTACGATCGATAAAAATTAATAGTAGACAATTATGCGAAAAAATTTTTGATCCAGGACGCCCGAATACCACTTATTATAATGTACATAATGCCTTTAGTTTAATTCGGGATAATAATAACAATTATAATAATACTATTCCTGACAGTCAACGTAATATTATCAATAAAATGATTAACGAGCTAAAGGTACAAACAGAGCGGTTATTGCATTTGGATATAAGTGAACTTGCTATGGACAAGTTTCTTCAAGATTTAAAATTGCAGGAAAATACTATAAATAGTACTTACGGTTACGACCAAAATTGGTCTACCAAAAAATTTGATGTAAGAAAAACACTGAATGAACTCATGAGTACTTTAACCGGTATGGCTGATCGGTACAGTGCTCATGTTGGTATTGGAGGTGCTACGAAAGGATCATTAGTGGATGATTACAAAGTGGCATACAGTATTTTTTTCCCACCATCAGAAAAGGTTGAGTATGGTAAGCATAGTCAAAAATATTTAGATCGCATATGGAAAAGTCGTAATTCATTTGATAAAAGTAGACGTATTGATGATGTTTTTGGTACTACAGAGTTGGACTATGAAATAATAATAGCTGTTTTCCTTCGGATAATGGATAAAGATTCTGCAAATATTCGTTATGTAACAGATCTTGAGACATTGAGAAACACAAGAAAAAAATTAGGTAAACGTAACTTTATCATAGGTATAGTAAGAGAGGAAGCGCCTCAAAATGCAAGTAGACGTCACACTTCAGCTATTCCTCACTACAATGTATTTAAAGCTGATGGACATGTTGTGACAAGATTTACCGTGGGTGAAGGTGAAAATAATCTTTTTGAGGCCTTCGTATACGTAGTACTATTATGTGTTAAGTATAATGTGCGAAGTAGAGATACAAGTGACATGAGATGCTTAGATATGTTGAAGAATATATTCACGCAATTTTCTTTTGCGAACTTTAATAGATTGCGTCAGGAGTTGCAAGATGAATATAATTTTGGCCTTTTTGGTGACGACGATGCGGAGGATGACTAGCCCATAAGAATAATGTTTGTTTAAAGTTCTTATAAAGAGAAATGTAATTATTTACAGAGTTTAACTCGAACCTTAATGCCTTCATATTTCAAAATATCTCACATCACTTTTCAGATGACAGCATGGTTACATTAATTATACTTTTTGATCGCTTCGATTAATGCCGCTGATTCTGTTACATAATCAACAGGTGTTAATTGTTGAACAGATACTTTGACAAATGGTTTATCATTCACCATCTCAACTTTCGCTGTACCTTTGATGATGTATTGATTCCATAAACAGTTATTTTTGTAACCTTCTATGGCAGTTTCGTCAGCACTTCTAGCAGCATGAAATTCATCGGCGCTACATTTAAGCAACATTTTACCTTGTTCGTCGAACAATGACACGCGGTGACTGCCACTGTGATCAAGTACAGACCCAGTTAATACATAACGATATTTAGGTTCTGGATGGGATACGCCACACTTTTCACAATTCCAACTATTACCGGATTCGACAACTTTTTTTTTACAGTCGGCATTGAGACATGATGGATAATACCAAGAATTCGTATTGTTAAATTTATTCAATATTGCTTTGAATGTAACCCAATCAGGTTTCTCGTTGCGACCTAAATGTTCGACGTCAGATAAAAGAGTACGTTTCTCAACTGGTAAAATTGAATTTTTATCGAACGACTGACCACCACCACTTAATGATTGAACGGCAGGAAGATTACCTTTATTTTCGTAGTAAAATTGATGTAAAGCGGCACCTTCTGGGCAATCTGGAAGAATATTGATTGTACTAGAGGTAGATGAAGAAAGGGATATTGTACCTTGATACTCCCCAACTTTAAGTCCTTTAAATGCAACTATGGTACCTTCATTCCAGCTATCAGTTTTTGCTTTATCACCCCAAAGTGTTATAGAAACTTGAAAAGTTTCATCTCGTATAGTGACATCACGTTTGATCAACTCTTTGCCACTTTGCTTGCTGACTAACGTTTGAATATCTCTCGCAGACATTACTATACCGATTACATCAACAGTTGAGTTTACTGTGGCATTGGAAATTTTATCAAGTTTAGTAAAGTTGTAATTGACTGATTTGATCGATGTATCCTCGCCAAATGGTTGAATATCTGATCTTGAGTCAAATGTTATTTCGTAATCGTTCTTAATATTCGAATACTGTTTATTAGATACGACTTTTAATTGTCCACCAGTAAATGTATAAACCATACCTTGTTGTAATAATGGATAAAATTTATCACAGGCATCTTTAAAAAAAGTACCTCTTATTTCACTACCTTTATTATCTATTAAATCAATTGAAAATAACGTACCAGAGCCCTTGGCATTATTCCATGATCTAATATCACTCTTATTACTAATTCTTGCTTTAATTGTCCATTTATTCGCATATGGATTCAATTGATCTATTGGCGTAAACGATGTGGCACTGGAGTCTCTTATAACTGGACGACTATTACTTTGCCCATTGTAAGCTTGATATGCTGGAGGAGGATTGTATGAAGTTGGTGCAACAGGTGCTGACGATGGTTGAACGCTTTGATAAGAAGGTACCATATTGTTGCTATATGTTGGTGGAGGATTTGGAAAATTATTTGTAGAGGCACTTCCAACTGGCTCAAGAGTGTGAATAATCAAAACAACTTGATTTTGTACATTGTTCAATGTAAAACTAGTTATACGTACAATAGTTCCTTCCACAATTTGTTTTGACGTAATATAATCAATCATATTTCCAGTAATTAGTCCCTATGTAATACAAACAATAAGTTAATAGTCTATGAAGCATATATATTTATAAAATCACACCGTTATGTTGGTCTCGCCATCATTAAAAGATAAGCGATATCGATCCCCAGCGTCACCAACTGATTTCAGAGACTGCACGAGAACAACGATGTTAGTGTTCGAGTGAGGGAATCCAGCCTCGTAGCGCTTGCTCAAGGTGGAAAGGACGCCGCGCTCGATTGACATTTTATGGTTCCCACGTGGTTTAAATTTTATATTTGTATTTTAAAAAATTGCCTCAATAAAAGTTAGGGTAGAGTAATTAGGATTAAAAATTGTGTGTTACAGGCATAAATATTAAAACTATGTGATTCTAACAAAAATTTAATATTTGTATCCTTTAACGAACAAAGTACCATCGGCAGATGGCTGGGAGCCAGCAACGTATTTACCTAAAGATGCTTCAGAGTTAGCTTGAGCACGAGCTAATAATGCATTCTGGGCAGCACCAACATTTGCTTCTTTTCCAGCCCATGCTTTAAGAGTAGATTGTTGTAATGCACGACCATATGAAAAGGTAACAGACCATGGACCCTTTCGTTTAATTGAATTCATGGTATTTAAGTAAATGGATGCCTCTTCTTCAGATAAACCGCCAGATAAAAATGTTATTCCTGGAACTGATGATGGGACAGTTCTTTCTAAGGTACGGATTGTGTACTCGGCAATCTTTTCCTTTGTGACTGGTTCAGTGCACTCAGCACCTGGACATGTCATTGAAGGTTTAAGTAAAGTTCCTTCGAGGAAAACATTGTTGTCGTTAAGTGCTTTGTATACAGCAGCTAGAACTTTTTCTTGAACTTCGGCAGTTTTTTCGATATTATGATCACCATCCATAAGAATTTCTGGTTCTACAATTGGTACTAGACCAGATTCTTGAACAGCACGAGCATATCGAGCAAGTCCCCAAGCATTTTCTTGAATAGATAATGGAGTTGGGCAGCCATCAGCAGTAATTTGTAGGACAGCTCTCCATTTGGCAAAGCGAGCACCTTGCTTATAGTAAGCAGCAGCTCTTTCCTTTAAACCATCAAGACCTGTGCACCATGTTTCGATTGGATCAGCACCTGGAAGTGGTTGAAGGCCAGTATCGACTTTAATACCAGGGAATACACCATTAGCCTTTAATAAGTCAACAAACTGTTTACCGTTCTTATGTGATTGGTATAAAGTTTCCTCGTATAAGATTGCACCGGAAATATATTTTCCAAGATTAGGAGCAGTGAAAAGTAATCCTAATTGATAGTAGGAAAAGTTAGCATAAACAATACAAGTAAAACATGAACAAAGATTAAACTAAATCACTAACCTCTGTAAGCTTGTCTTGCCTCTTCAGTGTTTTCAATGCCAATTGATTGTAAGCGTTTACCAATTGTTTTAGTTGATTCATCGACTGCTAAGATGCCTTTGCCTACGTGATAGTAATATTATAGCTATAAATTATGTGAACTGTATGTAATCATATAATAATTCCATACCTGGAGCGGCAATTGCAGCAGCAGTCTTTGCTAACTCCTCCTTGTAGTCTTTTAATGACATAGTCATGCGATGACCATTGCTAGTGAAAGATTGAACGGAGACGAACAAGGCGACGAGGAAGAGAACGAATAATGCAGCCATCTTGATGATAGTTAATGATTACGTATGCATCGATCGCGTCGAGAAAATACGGCCCAATTTTTGGTGACGTGTCCTATGCCGGATCCGGACCAAACTATCGATGCTTCAATTAGCAAATACAAATGTAATATAACATAACATAAATAATGCAAATCAAATCTATGCTTTTAAACTTGTTGAATAGGAACGAATTACTGTGTGAAACTCTCACTTACTTCACAAGTCTCTCGAATGGAGGGATGGACTCCATTACTTCAACGAGACTGAAAGAGGAATAAATAAAGATGAATCCCGTAGATTTGAGTCGTTTTCTCATTAAAATTGTAACTTTCCTTGAAAATTACAACTTCCTTGACCTTTTTCCTTCATTCATCCTTTTGGCGAAGCAATCTTAAAAAACATGCAAGAAGAAAATCAGCCTTTTGTTGGCACTCAATACAATACTTTTGGATCAGCGAGCAACATGAATGATTTAGTTAAGAGAGACAAGAAGGAGATGGTATTTGCGAGGTTTTCGCATGTGTTTCCTCACTTCTTAATTTATTTATTTATTGTTGCACCGATTTGGCTTTTCTGTTTACTCCCGTTTACATTAATATGTTTTCCTTTCAAGCTACTATACGGATTGATTATTCCATCATCAACTGAAAAAAATAATGATTTAAAATATTCAAATGTTACAATAGTTACATCAAAAGTTGAGAGGTTTTACGACGTTGTTGTATTTGGGGCTACAGGATTTACAGGTCGTCTAGCAGCGAAGTATATTGCAAAACAGTATGGCATACAATTTAAATGGGCTATTGCTGGGCGGAATAAGGGTCAATTAGAGGCTTTAAAGAAAGAACTAGTTGAAATTAATCCCGTGTGTATAGATATTCCTATCTTAATGGCTGATGTAGGTGATTTACAATCACTGCAAGATATGGTTGCCTCTACCTCTGTTATAATATCTACTGTTGGACCATTTGCAAAGTACGGTTCTGATCTTGTGCGATTTTGTAGTGATCTAGGCACTCATTATTGTGATATCACGGGAGAGGTTGATTGGGGGCGAACTATGATAGATTTATACGATGATCGTGCGAAGAGCTCTGGAGCGAGAATTGTTCACTGTTGTGGCCATGATTCCGTTCCGTGGGACATGCTTGTTTTGAGTTGTGCAAATCAATTAAAATCTAAAAATGAAGAATTAAGAGAAATTAATATATATGACGAAGCACGGGGTTCTGTAAGTGGTGGTACCATTAATACAATTTTCTATTCATTAGAAAATCGTGTACAGTACAAGAGTAAGTTAGGGTTTGATCCTTTGTTAAAATCATTGAGTAGCTCTAAATCATCTAATAAAATGTTTACAAATAATACAATGTTTTTGCGTTATAGTAAAGAGTTTAAATCATGGTGTGGCCCATTTATTATGGCAAGTGTAAATGCAAATTGTATTAAACGTTCAAATGCAGTTAACAATTATTCTACTTCATTTAAGTATGATGAAGCGCTTTTATATCCAAGTTTTTTTGCTGGTTTTATTAATGTTATGCAACTGATATTATTTGTTACACTATTATCGTGCCCGCCATTTGCCTATATTATGAAAACGTATGTATTACCTAAACCTGGTGAAGGTCCATCTGCTGAAGAAATGTCTAAATCGTACTTAAATATAACTGCAATTGCCAAAGGTAGTCACAATTCAACTGTTTCTGCGATGATATATTTTCCTGATGACCCAGGTTATAAAGAAACAGCTAGAATGGTTGTTGAGTCTGCGTTAACTTTGCTTTATGAGAAAAATAATATCAAAGTTGGAGGTGGAGTATTTACGCCCGCTTCATGTCAAGGACATTTGCTTGTGAAACGTTTAGTAGATACTGGAGCTTATTTTACCCCAATGTCCCAGTGATCGTATGGAATAATTAATTTTTCGTGTATAGTTAAATAATAGGTTGAATATGTGTTGAAGTATTTATACAAGAAGGAATTTATGTAATAATTTTTACAATTTTTCACATTTTATATTCTTTATCAATCGATAAGTGAGTGCTTAAGTAATACCATCATATGCTGTT